>ENA-OBIO01001276-OBIO01001276.1-metagenomes-genome-assembly--contig:-NODE-1276-length-10374-cov-31.0922_pt1 | contig 10374 bp, 8 predicted proteins | sample MGYA00153383_OBIO01 | MGnify analysis MGYA00153383 | reverse complement strand
TTAAAAACTGGTTTACTAATTGCTGCTACTGTACCTCATAACATCCGGAAGTGCTGTAATTACAGATTGTTAATTGCGACGCACCGTACAGTATCTACAATCAAGTAGTAAGTAGGGTGCGTCGCTCCCAGATTTTCGATGATAATTACAGATTGTTAATGGCGACGCACCCTACAGTATCTACAATCAAGACAACCTAAAGGAGGTAATACTATGTTGACAAGCGATCTCAGTGCTCTACTTGACCAACAAGCACTCCAACGCCAAGATTCCGAATGCCGCTATATTACCGATCGCGTTAACTGGGAGCAATATGAAACCTTGCTCGCCAGAAATGGAGATACTTCGGCATATCGAGTCACTTATTTAGATGGCGTCTTAGAAATTATCTCACCTTCCCGTCGTCATGAAAACAGAAAAACTCGCATTGGAAATCTCTTAGAAATCTACTTTTTAGAAGCAGATATCGACTATTTTCCCTTTGGTTCTACCACCCTGCGGCAAGAGGAAAAAAGAGGCGGGACGGAACCCGATGAAGCTTACTGCATTGGTACAGACAAAGAATTTCCCGATTTGGCAATTGAGGTTGTTGTTACCAGTGGTGGCCTGAATAAATTGGAAGTTTACAGAAGGTTAAATGTTAAAGAGGTTTGGTTTTGGCAAAATGAACGTTTTAGCCTCTACTACCTCCGAGAAGAAAGTCCAGTTCAATTTGTCCAAACCTGCGGTTATGAGCAAATCAGTCGGAGCGAAATTCTGCCTGATTTAGATATAGAAATTCTGGCGGAATATGTCCGATATCCCAATTCCCTCGCAGCAGTTAAGGAATTTAGACAACGACTGATTTCTGGTTAAGAATTATACCAAGAGATGGTCAGATAATTAAACATGATCGATGACAAATTACGACAACAAATTTCAGAAATAGCTAGTAAATTGAATTTTAGCTGAAAGGAGATGAAATAATGTTAGATTTGTATGATTTGCTAGGAAAAATCAAGCAAAGATCGTCTTTATACTTGGGAAAGCAATCGCTTAGTCATCTCCATGTTTTCTTAGATGGCTATACCTTTGCCCGCCGTCAACTGGGTATTCCTGTAACAGAACAAGAAACAAAGTTTGAAGAGTTTCAAGAATGGATAGAGAATCGATTTAACCAAGTAGATACTCAATCTTGGAGTCGGATTATTCTTTTTTATGCTGAGGATGAAGCAGATGCACTGAAGCGCTTTTTTGATTTATTTGAAGAATTCTTGAATAGTGAACAGTTACCAAAAATTGATGAAACAAATAATTCCGAAATGTCTGATGAGTTGAGTATTGTAGGTGTAAATGGTTGAGTCTCATATTGATAGGGATGGGAGATGAGCGATCGCACTTTCGGAAAATAAGGGCGATCGCACTTTTAGATGGGGGATAATAGAGGCGCGATCGCGCTTGACCGTTTTGTTAGTCGATTTTAATAGCTGCTTCAATAATCAGGTTTATTTCAGCCATATTCTTTTCTATTTCTTTGTCAATACTGTTCTGTACATTTATTTGATTTTTGATTTTTTCAACTACTTTTCGTTGTATTTCAATTTTAGGAATTGGTAAATAGAAATTATACAATTCGCTTGATGATATTTTTACCATAGTTTGGTTTTTCCCTTTTGAAACATACTTAAAATAAAGTCTGCCAAAAAAGGAATTAAACAATAAAGCTAAATACTTCTTATCTATGAGTGTTTCATCAAATTTAATTTTTATATATAAATCAGGGAAAATAATATCTTCTGATATTTCTTCCTCAACCAAACTTGCAAGAGCGACTAAATCAACAGTATTTCCTCTGCTTACAAAGAAGTCACCTTTTTCTATAAAATAATCGTCAATGTTATTTTTTGTATCTTCTGTAAATTTCGTTGGTGAAATCTTCAATATACTGTCAAAAGAAAAATGTTCTTGTCCAAGTATCGGAATCCCATTACTATCTTCCGTAGAAAGTGGACTCCAACCATTCTTTGTTTCAATAAGAAAATTGCCTAGCAACTTAATACAATCAATGTTTTTGTAAAAGTAATTTTGTATTAGCTGCATTTTATTCCAGCGAAAACTATCTCGAAGATTATTATTTCTAAAAGATACATTACTTAAGTCAACACTTAATTTTGTGATTTTATCTATTGAGTGTATATCAAAAAGTGGAATATTAAACTCCTCAGAAAATACTTGGTTTATAATATTTATTGTTTTTTCTTTTGCGTTTTCTAGGTTAGTAACTTTTATTTCAAGTGGTTTAATATTAGAAAGAAGATCTTCTTGCTCTTCAACTGTAATAATAGGAATAGGAATGGATAAAATATCTGGTTGGGCAATATTTTTCTGACTTTTACCTACGCCGAAAACAAAAAAATACTTTTGAAATGAATAAGAATTGAATAAATGTTTTACAAACTCAGGTAATAATCTTGATTTATCTATTTTGACCACAATTAAATAACCGGAAGGAATTGCAATCATTTCACGACCAAAAATGGTGTTTATTTTCTGCTCATTCCAAACGTATGTCAAACCGACTGTTCCCGAACGACTAATTATAATGTCATCATTTTCCAATAACATGGAAATTCCTATATTATCTTTAAGAAAGGTTATACTGTCATAGATAAATTGACCACCCTTAAAATTATTTACAGTAGGATATATTGTGTCACTTTTTTCATTAAAATCTACATATTTGTCAGGGGAAATATCTTTACCATTGCTAATAAAAATAATGAAATTTGAAAAAAATTTTGATTTAAAATTTAATTTTGATTGAGTGTAGTCTAAGTAACGATAATCAGTTCTTAAACTAGGATTTAAAGCAACATCACTTAATTTAGCTTTTGAATAAATTAACTCCATACAACCTCCTGTCTAATAGCATCTAAAATAGTTTGTTGAGAAGTTTTACGCAGCAAAATATCCTCACTTTTATAGCGTGACAGTAAACCATTTTTGAAATAGTTTATCAAAATGTTATCGGTGCGTTCGGTGTATTCTTCTTTCAAAGAATCGTTTTCATAGTAAGTTACCAAAATATTTTCTACTTCAGTTTTCTCAGCTTTTAACAACGTTAGTTTTTGAGAATAGTTTTCTATATCCTCAATCAGTTTATCAATTTTCTTTTGTGTAGTAGCGTTTTCCTTTACCCTATTTTTCTTTTCTATATCGGTTTTCTCTGTTTCAGCTTCTGCTTTCTTGTCCTCGATGTGTTTTATGTCTTTGTCGTATTCAGTTAATACTTTTTGACAATCAAGTTTTGCAGGTGCATATTCGATGTCATAAAGATCATTTGGCATTGGGTTTACGCCTCGCTTAGTGCGTTTATAACCTACATTTTCCGCTTGTGCCATAAAAATTGAGCAGTCTATTTCCCTTTCTTTTGTCACTTCGCCAAATACCCACCAAGCATTATAAAACCCAAAAGCATCAGTTTCCTTTTCATGTTTCGATATGCTTACAATTTCATCGCTATATTTAGTCAATAACTCTTTTATTTCCAGTTCGTTATCTTCAGGCGCGATATAGTCTTTCAAAAAGCGTCTGATATTTTTTAAAATGTTTACTGTATTATTTTCCTCAATGTCTTTAACTACATCTTTTGCCCATTTTTTATTAAATTTACCTTCCATAAAATATTGGTTATAGTCATTCATTCGTGTCTTTAGTAAACTCCATTCTTTACCGTATTTTTCCCAAAGTTCGTTCCATTTCTCAACCTGCGCCCTTATTTTCTTTTGAGCAAAAAGTAAACTTGTTTTAGTTGAGGTAAATGGCTGAAATGTAATTTGAGGAAGGCTGACAACAGCTTTTATGTTGAAATATTTGAAAAGAAATAAGCGGATATATTTATTCTCATTGGTGTCGAAAACACTTTCCGGTAATACCACACCCAAACGTCCGCCTTCCTTTAACATTTGGTAATAGCGTTCGATAAAGAGGTTTTCAGAGTTCTTTGAATCGCCAAACAGGAAAGTGTTTTTGACCTCACGTTGGGTTTGTGTATCCAAATCAACACTAAAAGGTGGGTTGCTGATAACAACGTCAAATTTAGCGTTTACTTCTTTATCTTTATATAAAATTTCTGGGTTTGAGGTTTCCATGTAATTTGGTTTTGTTTCTTTTACATAGAAACGAAAAGGCAACAAACCGTCTTTTACAAAAATGTTAGTTGAACCGTCTCCATGCAAAATCATATTTACTTTGGCCGCAGTTCCTAAATCGAAATTGATTTCAGAAGCATATAAGTATTCTCTTGCCCATTTATTTTCTTTGCGGTCGGGCATAAACAATTCTTCAAAACGTTCTTGTACGTTTCGACTGGATTTTAATTTATCACGCTGTTTATATTTTAGTTCTTTAGTAATGATCTTCATGGTTTCAACCAAAAACGTACCACTACCAGCCGATGGATCAATTATTAGCGGTAATTCTCTGTCATTGTTTAGCCGTTCTATTGCAAGATTATCAAGCTGTAAAGCGTAAATTAAAAAATTCACAATTGGTGTTGGAGTAAAAAACTGTCCTTTATTTTGCTTGAAACCGTCACGGGTAATGCTTTCAAAGAAATCACCTAAAATGTCTTTGCCATCTAACGAACTCCGACCTTCAAGAAATGAGAATGTTTCTAATGATTGTACTGTATAAAATAATTTATTTAAACCAAATTTTTTTTGATTAATAACAGAGTCGTCTTTTTGTTGTTCGGAAACGTTAAGTTGTTCTTTTAATGCACGTTTGTAAAGCCCATTAATACGGTCATAGAATTTGTTTGGGTTTTCAACGTTGTGACCGTATTGATAAACTTGAAAATCATATTCTTGTCCCTCTTCTTTTTCGTATTCATCTTGTATTTTAGCAAGAATAATATTTACAAGTGAATAGAATATTTCACTATCATTAGTCCCGCCGCCCCCCCAAAGGACATTATGCAGGTTGCGTCCTAATCCGGTAATTTCTTCACGGTTTATGCCTACTTTTAAATCATGCTTTTCATCACCTTTGATTAAGGGCTGTTTTTTAGGTTCTCCGTAACCGGGAGTAAGTTCGGAACCGATGGAAATGAAACCGTCATTTTCCCAATCGGTGTATGTTTTGTATTTATAAAAATCAATAATTATAGCCCTATCGACAACTTCATTATTATTCTCTAGCATTTTGGTAGTGTAATAAACTAAATACCTTACTTTAGTCCTGAAATCACGCTCTTCAGCTTCGGCGAGTGCAAAAAGTTGTCCATCAATTTCCAATTTATCCGCTTCAAACTTATTTGGTGCTTTAAGCTCAATGAAAAAGAAAGGGTTTCCTATTTCATCTTTAACCAGAATATCAATCCTTGGGTTAATTTTAGTATGTCCCCCCTTTATGGTATATGGTTTTTCGATTTCAAGATTTTCTGGCTTATAATCAAGTTCATTAACTAAACGGTCAAGAAGAAATGCCCTTACTACCTCCTCATCACCTGTAAGGGATTTTAACTTTCTGTGCTGTTTGATTTTCTCGGAATAACTAACCGTTTCTTTTTCAAGATTTACGCTTGCAATACAATTGTTTTTCTCTTTAGAGAGCTTGTTTTCTATTATTGTCTTCGAGTCTGTCACAAGTATTGCTCCATCTATTTTCCAGCCACCACATTATAACAGAGGGGGCAGATTTTTTCTTTGTACTTTTTATTTTTACAGGGCTAGTGAGATTTCAACTTGTCTACACAGTAAAAATGGTAATATTTCATTAATATACCGTATTTCCTATCTGAACGCGGTAATTTGGCTACCTTCACCCCCTGCTTCACTCGCGACCGAACCCATCCGCGCCCACTCCCTCATCTTCATCCTCTGTGTTACAATTGTTACAGTATTTGATTCTCAACCAAGTAGGCTAACTGTCAAAAAAGCGCGATCAAAGTCATCCTCGCAGGTATTCAACTACTCGAACAGCAAGAAGATATTTATTAGGGACGACTCTCGCAACTCCAACGAAACCCACTGGTGGGCGGGGAAGCATCCCAACGCCGTGAAGTGGTAGATACCTCTACAGCCATAGCACAAATTCGCACTAACCTGCGATCGCGCGATCGAGAGTAAAGCTGACTAAAAAGGAATATACTCAACAGCATTCATCCATTCATCAGAGTCCGAGACTAAAGCAATCAGTTCCAAATCCTTAACAAACTGTCCGATTGTACCGCCTAGCTGATGTCCAAATATCAAACCAGCAAACTGTTTTTCCTGACGCTGCCAATCTTGAGCCATTGCCTTAAAAAGGATATCGTGAGTAAACAATACTCTTCCTAGCTAAGTGGCACGTTCCAAAAGTTCGTCATCCGGCAATTCTGTCGCACCATCTTCGATCGCAGTCAAAACATCCACGCCACGACGGCGCAACTGTTCGGTAATTGCTTGCGGAATGTGAACGTCCATGTACAGAGAAATTGCCACTTACAACGACCCCTTAGCTCGCATTTTTACGAAAAATGGTGAAGGCGAAAGCAGAGATTTTTCCTGTTGTACCTGCTCCCATTCTGCACGAATCTCCTGCTCAATTTCAGCTTGAAAATCGAAGTAATAAGCCATCGCTGCATGAGCCTCCGACTGCATCAAATAAGGATGCTGGCGGCACATTTCTTCCACTGACCAACCGTAGGCTAGATAATCCATCACAATGTGAACAACTCGCACGCGGGGTATCCGCTGCAACCGTGCGGGTTGACCCGCTACTTTCTCGATATGAGGATAAATTATTGATAGCATAATGATACCCCAAACTAAAATCGCTCAATAGTTAAGTTGAAACAGAAACCACATTGTACAATCTTGTTTGATTATAGCCTAAGAAATTAGGAGACGGCATTGCCGTGTCCCTACAATATTATTTTGGAGTAGGGAGACGGCATGGCCTTGGACTCTATCCTGACGGTGCAACCTGAATTGATATCATTCACCATCCACTTCCCCTACATAAACCGATCGCGCCTCCGATCGATCTTAGCCAATGCAGCACCCAAAACATCCGCCAGAATGCTGATAATCCGATACAACGCCACCGCACTCAGAATTATACCCGTAGAATAGCGATCGCCAAGCAGCGCGATCGCCGTTGCTTCAAATACTCCCATTCCTCCCGGCGCACCGGGAACAACTAAACCGACAACAAAGGCAAAACAAAAAGCACCGAATAAGTTCGGAATATCGTTAAAGTTCACCGGAGTTAAAGCCATTACAGTTAGCAAAAAACCGCTCCCCCGCAATCCGATAAAACACATTTGTCCAATTAACGGCACTAAAGGATAACGTTTAATTGGTAAATTAATTTTGCGGTTAGACTTGACACTAGATGTTTTTTTAGCTAGAGTGGAGTTAGACTTTAAACGCAAAATCTGTTTCTCGCCCGCAACCTCCTCAGCCTTTGCATTTTCCCCATCCTTCTTGTCTGACTTCAACTTCTCTACAAATAGGACGATCGGATTTAGAATCCTCGGATGAATCGCCGTCAAAATAGCAGCACAACCCACAAGCCGCAAAAACCAATTAAATTTATCAAAACACACCAAGCCAATCAAAACGCCTGCCGAAGCCATCAACAGCGGTTCTAACAACACGCTGAGAGTCGCAACTTTCGGCGAAAGATCGGCTTTTTTGGCGTCCGATATTCGACCCCAAAAATGCCAAATATTCCCCGGTAAATACTTGGCAATATTAGTTTTGAGAAAAACTTGAATCGCCCACGCGGCATTTACACGTTGATGGAATTCTCGCAAAATCAACATCCACACCCAGCCGACAAAAATTAGCGAAAATAAAGTGACGCCAAGGGCGATCGCCAGCAACGGAAAACTTTCGGCTCGAATTTGGATATTCGCGACTTCTCGCCAGTGAGTGACAAAAGCTTGGGCGATAAATAAAAACGTTCCGCCCAGAATCAAATAGCGCAAATAAGGCTGGAGACGCGATTTCGCCAGCTTGAAAAAATTCTGAATTCGATGCAAGTCTTGTTTGCCCATTTTTTAACCCGGATTTTTGAATTTGGGATTACTGCTTTCTTAACCACAATTTCATGTTTAAACTTTAAAATTTAGATTGATCGCACTTATACGGAGTAAATTTTTATGGCTGGCCCTAGCCCTGACGGTCGTTCCTATCTTTTAGACAATAGCCCCAATATTTTAACTTTAACACCGGGCTTTCTAACTCCTTATCCAAACGGACTATTTGCCCTGGGGGGCAACGATTTTATTGTCGGTTCCTCCGATGCCTCGCGCATCAGCGGTGATGACGGCAATGATAGCCTTTTTGGTGGTAGGAACTCCGATACACTGTTCGGTGGTGCCGGGAATGACTTGCTCAACGGTGGTGCGGGTAATGACTTCCTCTTCGGCGGCTCTGGCAATGATACCTTGCTCGGAGGTAAGGGAGATGACCTACTCAACGGTGGTAAGGGCGCGGACGTTTTAATCGGTGGCGCTGGCAAAGATACTTTGACAGGAGGTTTGGGCCCCGATACATTTGTCCTCGGCAGCGATTCAGCAGTAACCGATCCCGCTGCCGCTGACATTATTACTGACTTTAACAGTTCTGTGGATTCGATCGGGCTAACTGACAATCTTACCGAAACTGACTTAATTTTTGAACAAATTGCGATCGCCCCTAACACTTTCAATACATTAATTAAAACTCGCCAGTCCGGCGCTATTCTAGGCTTAGTTGCCAACGCATCTCCAAAAGATATTAGCGGTAGATTCATTTCTGCCACTGCCCTATTGGGCAACCAACTCAGCCAAGCCCGCGATTTAGGCGTTTTGAGCGGTACACAAACGATCGCAGACTCGGTTAGCAATGCGCGGCCAGACGACCTCTACCGCTTTACTTTACAGGTAAATAGCGACTTTAAATTAGCTGTCAGCGGTTTGACGACAGATGTTGACGTTGCTTTAATTAAAGATATTAACGGCGATAATTCTATTGATTTTACTGATATTATTGCTGCTTCTCAAGAGCCGAATTTATCGCCGGAGTCGATCAACATCAACGGTTTGGCAGCCGGAACTTACTACGTCCGAGTTTATCAATTCCAAGGTAGTACCAACTTTACCCTAAATCTGTCTGCAACTCCTGCAACTATTTCTCCTAACAATCCCAGCAATTTACAAGGTTTTGATACTCGTTTTGGGTTTGGTTTGGTGAATGCGGCGGCGGCAGTTGCTAAGGCTGAGGGGGTTGCAACTTTTCCTGACGTTCCCGACTTGGGTGGCAACGAGTGGGGCCAAGATTTAGTTAAAGCTCCAGAAGTTTGGGCTCAGGGGTTGACTGGAGACGGGGTTGTGGTAGCGGTTATTGACAGCGGCATCGACTATAACCACCCTGACTTGACCGGGAATATTTGGAGTAATAGCGGGGAAAACGGTGTTGACGCCCAGGGTCGAAATAAAGCTAACAACGAAATTGATGATAATGGGAATGGCTTTGTTGACGATTTCCAGGGATGGGATTTTGTCAATAATGATAATAACCCGATCGATGACAACAATCACGGCACTCATATATCGGGTATAATCGCGGCGAAAATGGATGGTGTGGGGATGACTGGTGTGGCTCCGAATGCCAAGATTATGCCTTTGAAAATACTCGATCGCACGGGGTCTGGAAAGATTAAAGATGAAATTAATGCGATTAATTATGCGGTGGCAAATGGGGCGAAGATAATTAATTTAAGTTTGGGTGGCCAACAGTTGAACGACGACGAATTGAATGCTATTCGAGGGGCTGAAGCTAAGGGCATCACTGTGATTTCAGCGGCAGGAAATGCTGCTGCCGCACAGGTAGATTATCCGGCTAAGTTTGCCAATGAAGTAGGAATTGCTGTTGGTTCGATTCAGCGAAATAAGCAATTTTCGGATTTTTCTAACCGGGCTGGAACTGAAGTAATCGATTATTTTGTTGCTCCCGGAGGTGACGGCGGAAGCGCGAATTCTGGGAATATTTATTCAACTGTACCTCTGTCAGTACCGGGCATTCCTTATCGTTATTTCGCAGGTACTTCGATGGCTGTGGCCTATGTATCTGGTGTCGTAGCTTTGATGTTGCAGGCAAATCCGAATTTGACTCCGGCTGAGATTAAGAGGATTCTGGAGGAAACAGCAAATCGAGCGGTTTGAATTAATTGGGGAATTGGTAATTGGGGAATGGGGAATTGGTAATGAGCTTGACAGATTGTTACCAAATTTCGTAGGGGTGGGTTTCACCAACAATATCGAATTCCTACTAACAATCTACATAAACCCGTTCCCACACAACTACAGCACTTCCGGATGTTATGAGGTACAGTAGCAGCAATTAGTAAACCAGTTTTTAA
>ENA-OBIO01001275-OBIO01001275.1-metagenomes-genome-assembly--contig:-NODE-1275-length-10394-cov-3.01344_pt1 | contig 10394 bp, 8 predicted proteins | sample MGYA00153383_OBIO01 | MGnify analysis MGYA00153383 | reverse complement strand
GATGCCACGAGATTAGAAATAGTGTCAGTTGCTTTATTAATAAATGTGGACAGGCCACCCCACTCAGAAATTGCGCCGTCTTCATTTCCAGCATCAAGACTCGAAATATCTTTTACATTTACAGTATTATCCTTCCTTTCAAAATAATAAGAATTAATTTGTTTACTTTCTAAAACACTCTTAAATATATCTTTTAAAGAATGGTGTAATGGTTTAATATCAAATATTTCTGCTACTGATTTATAGTTTGCTCCGTTCTGTTTTAAATAATTAATAGCCCAAGCAAATTCTAACATAACTGGTGAGTGTGTTGAAATTATTACTTTATACCCACGGTTCATCAAGTCCATAACTTGTAACAAAACGGATTTAATTGCCTGCGGGTGTAATCCCATTTCAGGTTCTTCAATTACAACATATTTTATATCATCTCTTTGAGAAATTTTTGAAGGAGGGCAAAGCCAATAGAAACTTAATAGCAGAGGCATGAATTCTTTCTGCCCTGCGCTCCACGTCATAAAAGGTAAAGTCATGCCATTTATTTGCATTTTAATTTTTTTTTGTCCTGACTTATCATCGATTATCACTTTTCCATCATGGAAAATACTTTCATTAAAAGACGCTCTTAAAGGTTCCTTTAAAATTTGATATCTTGGAAAAATTTCGTTATTTTTACTAAACCCATTTTGTAAAAGTTGCCTTAAAGTTTCGCTAAAATCTCTGAGAACGTAAGGTGTTGACTCATCGAATTCAGTGAAATATTTTGGTCTTCCGTCAGCAATACTTAAAATTCGTTGAGCAGGAATATAAAATAACTTCTCTTCAGCTTCTTTTAAATCTTTAGGCTTAGGCTCTAAATTTTTTTTACTAAATATTTTATTATCAAAAGTAATTTCCGTTTTATCGTTCCAAATACTGTGCATACCTTCGCCAAAATAACGATCAAGCACTTCATCTGGGTCTTTACTCCAAACAAAATTATATTGCTCTAAAGTTTTTCTAATATTGTTTTTGTCAATTATCAGTTTTAATAACTGGATAAAAATACTTTTTCCACTCGCTTGAGGTCCAACTAAAAAAGTTAAATCGCCAAAATTTATATTGGCTTCTTGTATCGGACCTAAAGACTTTACGATTAAATTATTCATAATCCATTATTTGTAGGGCAAATTTAAACAGTAGAGATTAAAGAACAACTAAAAAACAATTTATTCATGTGGACTTACCTATTTTTTAAGTTGTGTAAAATTATGTAAAATGTTTTTAAAATTTTGACACACTTAATTTAATACTCCCATAGCTTACGCAGCAAGATATCGATTAACAAAAACTGACTCTACAGTACAATACTAACCCAAATTACTTTGCTTTCGCCAACCAAACATTATTCGATGTATCGGCATCCATATAAATGCCACCATCGAGGGTAAGTGATTTAATTTTCTTTTTCGTCGAAATTTTCACTACCGTTTGCAATTGATTTTTTTCCCAAATAGCGGGTGTTTGATGAATTTTTTCGGATGTACTATCTTCGTACTGAATCAGAAAATTTGTGGGCGAGGCAAATCCACCAATATTATCTATCGTTACGTTGTAACCACCGCGCACAGTTTCAACTTTGTTGATACTTAGATCTAAATAATTGCGACTGAAGAACCAATTGTTCCAAAACCAATTGAGATTTTTTCCTGCGGCATCGTTAAAACTAAAAAACATATCCCAAGGTAACGGATGTTTACCGTGCCATCTATCCATAAAAGTGTGTAAGCATTTTTTGAACATCGCGTCACCTAAATAATCTTTAACTGCTAAATATGCGAGCGCAGGTTTGCCATACTCGTTATCGCCGAGACCTTGACCACTTAAAATATTTCCAGGGGTAATGATGGGAATTTGATGCTCTTCTGAATTATTCAACGTCCAACGCTCTACACGAAAGCTCTGAAAAAGATGCGTTTCAGTTTCTTCGCCTAAATCTTCAACCCCGATTAAATATTCGTTCGCTGTTGTCCAACCTTCATCCATGAATCCGTAACGGTGCTCGTTAATGCCCATATAAAATGGAAACCAAGAGTGTGCAATTTCGTGTTCCGCGACAAATCGCGCAAAAAGTGTATCTTCTTCTGGACTATCGTTCACCATCATCGGATATTCCATGTCGGCAAAACCTTGAAAAATAGTTGTTTTGGGAAACGGATAGGGCACACCTGGAAATTTTCTCGAAAACCAATCCAATGAATGCTTACCGAACGTTACCATTTGTTCAAAATCTTTAGATGTCGCAGCATACGCTGATTGTACACTCGAACGGCGTTTTGTGATTGTATCCACTATAACACTTCCAGCGTCCCAAAGGTATGTTTCGCTTACGCCGAGTGCCATATCGCTCACGTTTTGCGCCTCCCAACGCCAAGTGTTCATTTCGTTTTGTATCGTAACTTTTTTATTCGTTACATCCTCCAGCGTAGTAATGTGCGCAACGTCATTACTCGTGAACGACGCATTTAGTTTTTCTGCAACGTTGGGTTGTAAAACTTCCTTAGCGTTTGCGAGTGTTCCTGTTGACCAGACGACAAAATTTTTCGGAACGGAAACGTTAAGCGTGTAGTCGTTAAAATCATTATAAAATTCTTGCGAACCATTAAAAACCATATTATCCCAATGATTGATGTCGTCGAAAACGGCAAGCCTTGGATAAAAATAAGCTAAGAAAAAAGTAGTTGAGTCTATAACACCTTCTCTACCGTGCTCCTCTGAAAGATCGAAATTCCAGTCAAAATTCAGCGTCACGGAATCATGCGGAACAAGTGGTTTTGAGAATTTAAACGATTGAAAAGTGGTTGCGTTATCGCTTTCCCATTTTCTGGCTACGCCATTTTCTTTAAACCCCGTAATGTGCACACCCGAAGTCAATTCTTTCACTTCGGCAACATTGTTTTTTATTGCACCCATCGCATGTTGATTCAAGATAAGTTTTATGCCCGGATTTCTTATCGTATCTGCGCTGTTGTTGTAATATACAATTTTTTCTGAGCCTTGAATATTTTTATTCGGCGGCGAAACTTTTATGGATATATCGTACCTGCCAAAATTTTGAAAATAATTTTTACCTGGTTTGCCATCCATACTGCGTGTACCATTTTTGTAAGCGGCTTGCACATCGCGCGGGATAAATAAATTTTGGGCGTTGAGTTGAAATGCCGTTGCGAAAACAAAGAAAGTAAAGAAAATTTTTAATTCCCTGTTGAGTTTTCGTTTAAAAGATTCACAAAGCCACACTTTAAGCCTCAGATTGGATTTTAATTTTGTCAAACAAAACTTCTCTAATTTCATTACTAAATATTTTTTTGGTAGAATTTTGACATAAGGTAAGAAAGCATTAAATATCGTGCAAATTATTAATTACGACCTAAAAGATATTATACAATAATTCACTTGTTAAATTTTTTCAGAATATTGCCGTAATAGGAGTTAAACATTTTATAACTGATGAACGCTTTAAAATCGGCGCGGACTTTATCTTCCCACAAAATACCGTCGGCAAAAGTTTTACCTTTAAATTTAATGTAAATACGTTCCGCTTTTTGGTTTTGATTGGAAAGTAGATAACTGTGCGCTAAAAGTAAATTGACATTTAAATCAGTATTTTTAGTTTCGGTTAAAGGCAAAATGAGTGCTGTTGCTTCTGTTGGTTTTCTGTTTAGAATGAGCGAACGGGCGTGTAAAATTTTCGCGAGTGTATCGTCAAAATTAGTACTCAGGTATAAATTTGTGTGTTGTAGTAAAGCATCAAAGTTGTGCGCTTTTTCTAAACTATCGGCAATGCGCGCCGTCTTAAAAGCCAAAGTGGATTCCGTCGGAATTATTTTATCCGTGAGCGGAGCGACAATAATTGCGTTTACATTTGTTACCTCTACCGATTTAATAATTTGCGGTCGCGGTGTTTTATAAACGATTGCCGTTATTTCAAATTTTAAGTTCAATCCCGATTTTAAACTCGGATTGTTAAAACAAATGAGTTCGCAATTCGATCTGGGCGTAATTTCCATCACACCACCCGTAATATTTTGTCGCGACGTGTAAGGATTAGCTGACCAAAACCTATCTCTATAATTCAAAAAACTTTTATGCGCCGAAGTATCTAAAATATAAATATCAGTAACAGCCGTGCCCGTTGGTTTTACAATCGCGTCAATCAGTCCAGCCGTAATGCCTGTTCTATCTATAATGCGCGTGAGTTGACCCGCTAAACCTATAAATGATGTAATTTCATTTTTTGAATCGCTGCCCGCAAATGAAACATAATATTTCACTGTTCCTTCGGGTAAACAAAACGGAATGGCTAATCGCGCACGACCATTTAAATTTGCCACAAAACGGGAATCGAGATAAAAAGATTGTTGCGGCGAAACGGAAACGACTTTTGTAGTTGTATCAGTTGGTGTTTGTGCTTGAATCGAAAAACAAGTAACAGCGAACACCAAAACGAAAATCAGTTTCATTTACAGGAGGTAATTATAAAAAAATTGAAACGTTTTGGAGTTCGTTTTATTCTTTTCAATTCTGAAAATAACTTATTTAGCGCTCAACTCTACACTCGAGTCCTTAATATCAATATTTAAAATCGGGATGTCGCGCATCCAACCGATGAGCGTTTCGCCGAGCAATTCGTGCCGCCAATCCGACACGTTTTCATCGCGAAACCAAACAGGTTTATCTGCTATTGTCAACTCCGATTTAATCAGCACAAATGTTGGCGCAATATCATTTTCGATGCACTTATACTTAATGAGTGCGTGTAAAAGTTCCATCGAAGATTCATGCAACAAGTCATCTTTGGTGTTAATGGGTAAATTTTTAAGAATTTCGAGTTCTTCTTCCGTCGCAGGTTCTTTTAAAATTGTTTCAAAAGTTGACCAGTGCATGTCAATAAACTTGTCGGGAATGACGCGCGAATCTTTTAAAACCGCTTTACCTTGATCAATAGATTTTACAATCGGCGTAATATATTTAGCTGGAAACGCCATCTCGCGCGAAATATCCAAGCGTTCCGCTTCCGTGTATCGCCACTTGTGCAATTTAAGCAAAAAGATTTGTTTATTTTTTCGTAATCCATGAATCAGTGTACCCGATATCGCTTCTTTATACACATTGCGCTCATAAAAACTCGGTACGCACCAATTTTCGAGTTCAGAAAAAACCCAACTCAATCTATTTTTTTTATTGATGAAATTACTTAAATATTGATAGAGCGGATATAAATAACTTACATCGGCTAAAGCGTATTGCAGCTGTCTGTGTTTTAGTGGGCGCGCATCCCAAAAAGTGGCGGCGTACGCTTTATCAATGTGTCCATCCAGCACTTTTTCAACCAATTTTCCATACGAAATAGGATAACCAAAATTTGAAAAACCCGCTGCGACTTGCGTATCGAAAATATTTTTAGGATATACGCCAAAGTTTTGTGCAAAAATGCGGTAATCGTTTTCGCCAGCGTGTGTAATTTTCAAGATTTTAGGATTACTCAGTAAATCGAAAAAAGGCGAAAAATCTGTAATTTCAAACGGATCAATCAAAAAATAACCTTCGGGTGATGCAATCTGAATTAAGCATAGTAAAGTTTTGAAACGTTTTTCACTCACAAACTCCGTATCGAACGCCAACCAATCGTGTTTTTCTAAAAGTTTGCAAACAGATTTTAAAACGGCATCCGTTTCAATAAAGGTAAAAGAAATTTCTTCCATAATAGGATTAAACCCAACGCATTTAAAAGTGCTATCGCGGAATGTGCGCGAATGAATTATTTTGATAAAGGTAAATATTTTTTACTATTTTTTAGAGAACAAGTTACTTTTACGTTTCAAAACTTTTATTGATGGAACTTATTGACTTGAGTCACACGATTTTTGACGGCGTAAAAACAATTAAAGGCGTACCCGGACCGATTATTTGCGATTTTTGGGAGCGCGAAAGTACGCGAAAAAATTATTCGGACGGCAGTACTTTCCAAATGGGAAAAATTGAAATGATTTCCAACACAGGTACTTATATGGATTGTCCGTTTCATCGCTACGCCGATGGGCACGATCTTTCTGGTTTGCCTTTAGCCAACTGCGTTAACTTACCGACACTCATTATTGATGCGCCACACGAAAACGGATTAGCTGTTGATGTTTCTTTTTTTAAAAATTTGGACGTACATAAAAAAGCTATTTTAGTGCGCACAGGTTGGTCAGCATTTTTTAATACAGAAAAATATGTAACCAACCATCCGTTTTTGACAGAAGACGCTGCGATTTTTTTAAAAGAAAACGGCGCAACTCTTGTCGGTATTGATAGCCACAATATTGATGATACGCGCACAACGCGCCGACCCGTACATACTATTTTGCTGCGCGAAAACATTTTAATCGTCGAGCATTTAACAAACATGGCGACGATTGCGGAAAACAAAAAAATTTATTTTTCGGCTGTCCCGCCTAAAATTATAGGCATGGGAACTTTCCCAGTCAGAGCGTATGTTAAGGTTGAGTAATCGGTTTTTCTTTTTTTACTCTACTACGCTTAATTGATGTGGAATCTTTTTCTTTAGCGGATATAGTTTTATAATTTCTTCAACACCTTCTACTTCTGGCGGAAATCTCGCGCCAATAATATTACCATTACTATCAAAATATGGCACGCCATGTTTTCGTAAAAATTCGTTGGCAGCAGCATGTTGTTCTGCAAACATTAACTCTAATGCCTCATCTTTAGAGTCTGAAATTAGTTCAGAATCTTGAATTTTAATTTTCTCAATCTGTTTTGATGTCATTAAATTTTGTATTTCCATGAATTAAAAAACACACGTAATGCGTATTCAATTTAAACTTCTTTCATAATTTATCGCCTTCTGGCATGCCAAGAACTTCAAAATCTATACTCACTCTTGCAAAAAATTTTGAAATCGCCATTCTGTACAACCTCAGTCTTCCGAGGTTTTGACTTAGAAGTAAAATATATGAATTGGGATATTTTTCTGTAAAAACGAAAATAGTTGAAGCAATTGTAGCTAATATTTTTTCTGTATCACCATTATCGGTTACAACTTTATCATCAACGTAATCAGAATCTTGGATTTTGTCTCCAAATCCAAGATTATAAAAATTAGGTAATGGCGTTTTAGTAAAACGAATTACTCTTTTGATGCTCCCTTTTTTACCCACACTTATAAATTCAAATTCCGTTGCATTTTCATTTATACTAACTGCATACAGTTCCTCAATAAACATAGGTTTGTTCGTTTCCTCCAAACAAAGATAACGCAGTTTATAATTTTTCCCTAAAAAATTTATTTTTCGGCTGTGCCACCTAAAATTATAGGCATGGGAATTTTTCTGGAGAGGGCTTTCATGAAAGCAGGATAAATTATTTTGCTTTTAATCAAAAATTTAAACTTGTTCGTTACTTTTGTTCAAGAAAGTATTTTAGGTTTTATATCGATAAATTTTTTTAAAATGCAAATAACATACGATGTTATAATTATTGGCACGGGTGCAGGCGGTGGCACGATGGCACACACATTAGCCGATTCTGGAAAAAATATTTTGGTGTTAGAACGTGGTACGTTTTTACCGCGCGAAAAAGAAAATTGGGATACGGACGCAGTTTTTAATCAAGAACGTTACCACACAAAAGAAGTTTGGAAAACTGAAGGTAATAAAGATTTACATCCTGGTACAGGTTATTGGGTCGGTGGAAATACAAAAGTTTATGGCGCAGCATTGTTTCGGTTGCGCGAACGCGATTTTGAAACGGTTCAACACGCGGGCGGCGTCAGTCCGGAGTGGCCGCTTAAATATGCAGACTTAGAACCTTTTTATGCGCGCGCAGAAAAACTTTTTGATGTGCACGGCGAAATGGGCATTGATCCAACCGAACCGCATCGAACAGATAATTTTCCGTACACAAAAATCAGCAACGAACCCCGCATTCAAGAGGTGAGCGACCAATTAAAAGGTTTGGGTTTGCGTCCTTTTGCTATTCCGATGGGAATAAAATTAAACGAAAGCGATCCGCTCAACAGTCCTTGTATTCGCTGTAATACCTGCGACGGTTTTCCCTGTATGATTCACGCAAAAGCAGATAGCGATATAAACGCCATCAGACCTGTGATGAATCAATCGAACATAACTTTACTGACCGAAGCTAAAGTTGAAAAACTCATTACCAACGCTGAGGGCACAAAAATTATTGGTGTTGAGACGAGCGTAAAAAACGAGTCTATTGTTTTTTCAGCATCCATCATTATTTTAGCAGCAGGTGCTGCTAATTCAGCAGCTATTTTATTAAAATCAGCGAACGATAAACACCCGAACGGATTAGCTAACGCGAGCGATCAAGTGGGTCGTAATTTTATGAAACACCAAAACGCGGCAATGTTGGGTATTAGTTTGAAAAAAAATCCGTCCGTTTTTCAAAAAACATTCGCTATTACCGATTATTATTTTGGCGATACCGATTATAAATTTCCGATGGGGTGCATTCAACTGATGGGTAAAAGTAATAAAACAATGCTTGCAAGCAGCGCGCCATTTTTCACGCCCGATTTAGTTTTGGAAGAAATGGCTGAACACGCCGTTGATTGGTGGTTTACGGGCGAAGATTTACCCGACGCGAACAATCGCGTTCAAGTTATAGATGGCACAATTCATTTAGATTACACCGATAATAATACCGAAGGATTTGACTTATTGATAGATCGCTGGAAAAATGTACTACGAAAAATTGATGACGGCGCGAGTTTCTTTCACCATGGCGTGTATTTGCGCAAAAAAATTCCACTCAGTGGCATTGCGCACCAATGCGGTACGCTGCGCTTTGGCAACGATCCCAAAACTTCGGTCTTAGACGTTAACTGCAAAGCGCACGAACTTGATAATTTATACGTTGTTGATAGTTCATTTTTTCCAAGCAGTGGTGCCGTAAATCCTTCGCTTACAATTATTGCTAACTCCATTCGTGTGGGTGAGCATTTGAAAACAGTTTTAGCCTAATTGATGATTAGAGCACTTAAACTTCAGTATAAATTATATTTCATGGAAGCCTTCGGGCTGTTCATTTTTATGGTGTCGGCTTGTTTTTTTGGAGCGATGTTGGAACATCCTAATTCAAACTGGCACCATGCAATTCCAAATGCGTTTTTGCGATTGGTAATTATGGGTTTTGCGATGGGGTCAACGGCATTATTTATTTTTTTGTCGCCTTCCACTGCGCCTTCTGGCTCTTTCATTAATCCGGCTTTAACAATTACGCGCTACCGACTCAACCAGATTAATTTTGAAGACACCGTTTGGTATTGTATATTTCAATTACTCGGTGGCTTGTTCGGCGTTTATTTTATGAGCTGGTTAATGGGAAATTATTTAACCGACCCCGAAATTAATTATATGGTGACTGTTCCTGGTAAAGATGTCAGCGCGATAATTGCAGCACTTGTTGAAACACTTATTGCTTTCGTGATGATAACTGCTGTTCTGTTTATATCAAATAACGAAAAATTAAAAAAGAGCACACCATTTGTTGCAGCTTTCATAGTTTGTCTTGATGTTATCGTAGCTGGACCGATTTCGGGTTTTGGAATGAATCCTGCGCGCACTTTAGCGAGTGCCATTCCAGCTCATACATATACCGACATTTGGATTTACATGGTTTGTCCATTTGTCGGAATGCTTGGTGCTGCCGAAGTATTTGTTTGGTATTTAAAACGCCACGATAAATTTATTTAGATTACATTTTTTAAGATTAATAATGTGCGATTTTCTTATATTGCAGTCTAAACGATGAATTAAACTTTTTAATCGAAAAAAACAAAAATCATGGAAGAAATAGAAGTACCGATGGAGCATCTTAATGAAAAAATTAACGAAGAAGCAAAAGAAGGTGGTAATAAGGGTACGATGGTGATTGCACTTTCGACAGCGTTTATGGCGGTGTTTGCTGCCATCGCGGCATTGCTTGCAGGTCATCATTCCAACGAGGCAGTGATTAAACAAATTGAATCGTCAGATAAATGGGCGCAATACCAATCGAAGAGTATAAAATCTGAAATTGCGAACAGTACGAATAAAATACTTACTACGCTTTCAATTACGCCGGAAACGAAAGAAAAAAAAGAAGCTGTGGCTGAAGAGCTTTTTAAAAAAATGGAAAAGTACGAAGTTGAAAAAGAAGAAATTTCTAAAGAAGCGCGCGGCTTAGAAACCGATGCGAAGGCGCATTTAGATAGGCACGTAACGCTTTCTAAAGCAGTAACAATTTTTCAAATTGCGATTGCGCTCTCGGCGATTTCCATTTTAACGCGCCGCCGTTGGTTGTGGTTTGGCAGTTTAGGTTTATCGGCTGCTGGCGCGGTA
>ENA-OBIO01001274-OBIO01001274.1-metagenomes-genome-assembly--contig:-NODE-1274-length-10405-cov-6.85401_pt1 | contig 10405 bp, 14 predicted proteins | sample MGYA00153383_OBIO01 | MGnify analysis MGYA00153383 | reverse complement strand
AATAGTCAATTTTAATACTTCAATATCTGTATTGTAGTAAACATCACCTGTTACACTAACGATACAATTATCTACCGCATTTATATCAACGTATTTATTTGCTAGTTCTGTAGCTTCTTGCTGTGTCATAATATTTTAAATTAAGAGGGGTTAAATTAATAACCCCTCGGTTTAATTATTGTTGAATAATACCCACGATACCTTCTCCGTTTGTTCTTAATTTAGTTGCTCCATGCATTACTAATGCTGAGAAAATAGAACCGTAATAATCTGGTCTATCCATTTGAGCAAAAACTTTAATATCTCCCAAAGCTCTTGAAGCTGCGGATTTAGATATTAATAAAGCTGCGTAGTTATCTGTTGCAGCAGGTGCAGAGGGGATACCTGTATCTGCCGTTGCTTTAATAACGCCAGATGTATCATAAACGTTAACACTAGAACGTACAACAATTCTACAGCCCAACAACATCGGCAGTTTACCGTTTATTTGAGTGTCTTGACCTAATTGTAAATATTGAGAAATACCAGGATCACCCATTAACTGCCAGTACATATCAGCTGGTAGAATTAAGAATCTTTCTTCATTTGGGTTAAAGTTGGATTTATCTAAAATTCTTACTGCTGCTCTTAAATCTGCCAATGTAAAGCCGTTACGCGTGCCTGTTGCGGAAGGTGCAAGCGCTGTTGCTACTGCTGTACCAGACGTACGGATTGAGTTAGCCAATAATGGGGACCAAGCATACAACGTTTTGTTTGAAATTGTATCAGACAATGTTGCAATTGAGTTACTAAGCAAAGACATACGCTTATCGTAAGATAGTTGCAATGTGTCAATGTTTGGCAATAGCAATGGATCGGTTGTGTACTCAGACATTGAGTAAGTGATTTCCGCATCCGTTCTTGCTGCAATAGTTGCTGGCAAAGTGGTACGGTTGGCCGTAACCGAAGGCCTTGCGCCTGCTTGTGGAATGTGAACTGTTTTAAAGTTTACAAATGCTGAGTGATCCAAGCCCACTTGACCTAGGAATAAGTTATTAGCGTATAAGTTTTCTTGGATGTCGTTAATCCAAATCTCTTTCTGTAATGCCATTTCTGTATATTTTTAGTTTTAGTGTTTATTTTTTGTAATATGAGTTGTAAAGTTGTTCGTACATTTCAGGATTTTCAGCCTTTATTTTTTCAAGTTCTTTAGGCGCCTTCTTTTCGTAATCACGAATTGACCAACTTTCCTTACCAACTGATGCACTTGCGTTAAATTCTATCTTTGCAGACACTTTGTTTACTGACATTACATCAATAGCGGCTTTAGTTGCATCGAATGAATTAAGAGCAAGAGTAAGAAATGCGTCTTTACAACCTTCGTTTAATTTGCCGTCTTTGATAGCATTCTCAACAAGATCATTTGCACCTTTCTCAGCCTTTTCTTTTTCGATACTGTTTTTTAATTCAGAAAGCTCAGTAAAAACAACATCGTAAGAGTTCTTTAACCCTTCGATTTCTGTATCTTTTGCTTTAACTGCTTTAAGAATTGAGTCCTCAGAAACTTCATCAAGTTTCAAGAACGCTTTTACTTCTTTTAATTCCATTTTGGTCTCTTTTTTTATGTAACTATTTAATATTAGTTCGTAATCATCAACAAGTGCCTCTATATTTTCAACACTTGGCTTTACTTTTTTATTTAAACCACTTACAAAAATAGAATCGCACATCCCGCTATCTATACATGACTGAGAATTAAACCATGTTGTCTTGTCGAATATTGCACCGACCTCATCAATTGATTTCCCGCACTTGTTAGAAACTGCATTAATCAAGCCGTCACGAACAGCTGTTAACATATCTAAATTACCGCCTGAGTTGTTATATGGGTTGTGTAGCATCATTACACCTATGTCGCTCATTACCCTGCTGCGGCCTGCTTGAAATATGACAGCAGCCATTGATGCAGCAATGCCATAGCAATAAGTATCTACATTCGATTTGCTCATTGTGATAGCATTGTAAATGTTATAACCGTCTACAACTGAGCCACCGCCTGAATTTATCCAAACAGATATTTTTTTAGGTTGCATTGCATCAACCTGCATAAATTCATTTTGCCATTCAGCACCCGAAATGCCTGTACCGTCTTCACTTACTCCTATGTTTCCATTTAGAATAAATATGGGAGTTTCAGACGTTGGATTTATGCAGTACTTCATATATGTTATTTAGAATGATTCTAAACTGTTATTTTTATTTAGACTAAATCTAAATAATGGTACAATAAAAAGGGCGTTTTAAGCCCTCTTTATCATTTCGTGGTTAATTTAATTCTTATTTAGACTAAATACAAATAAGAATTAAATTATTTTATTAACATTTTATAGTCTAATGAAAACAGTAAAACTACCTGTAATTCTATCGAATGACCCAGTTGTAAATGTTGCATCAATTGCCGTGAACGACCCAGGTGTTTGTAAAGTGGAACCATCGGCTTTTCTAACTGCAAGGTTTACAGAAAGTACATTTGTTGTCGGATTGTAAATAATAACAGATCTATGAACGCCAAGAATCATGCTTGACACATTCCCCCCCCCATATGGTAGACATATTTCTTGCAGCCCATTTCCATAAAATGGATTTATACTATAAGCTGACGCCGTCCACAAATTGGCAAAGTTAATATCAAACGCACATGAACTAGACGTAACAGAGTTTGCATCCTTGAACCTTACAAGATTGTAATTTACGTCAATTCTTATAACTTGAGAGCTTCCCCCTTGCTTTGTTTTAACTATACTCCAAAAGACATTAACGGCATCTACTCCAGAGGTATTTGTAGATGCGATTAGGAACTGGTTGCCAGTTGCACCATAAGTAGTCATAGGCAAAGCCGAATCTAAGTCAGAAATAAACCTTTCCATATACTTGACTGCACTAAATTGTACCCCTGTAGAGCCTGCAAGTGGAATTTGATTTGTCATAATTCTATTCTTGTGTTGTGAATAGAAGTTGCCATCTGAATATTTGACTGGATCGGTCCCTATGTATGAATTTTGAATTACAAAAAAGTCAGTACTAAGGGTTGATCCAGTCGTAGCCAAGTCAAAAACTTCTCCGTTGTAGAACACAACACCTTTGCCATTAAGAGCACCGCTTATTAGTACAACAGTTCCGCTATTGTTCCATTGGTTCGGCACGTAGTCAACTCCTACTCTTTCAGATATTTCTTTAAGGCCATTCGTTACGTGGTCACCTGTTGTTTTTAAAAAAGGTTCGGCACGTAGTCAACTCCTACCCTTTCAGATATTTCTTTAAGTCCATTCGTTACGTGGTCACCTGTTGTTTTTAAAAAAGGAGCACTCACCGAGCTTGTTACGTTTGATAAATCTAATATTTTCATAATTAATAATAAACAATGTTATAAGTAGAACCGATTAATTTGTATTTATTTATAACTCCAATTAATTGAGTCAATAATGGGAATCCAGTAGGCAAATGAATTGTAAAATCGTATTGTACAGTATTTGAGGTTCCTACTATTCCTATATATTCTTTTGGATTATCAACCGTTACAAATGAACTGTTATCTATTGTAGCACCTATATGGAAATTCTGAAGCAATACTGAATTGTGCGTTATGTATATTAAGTTAGTTGTCAATGCGCTTGAATTGCAGGCACCTGAGTAGATCCCAAAGCACCAAAGATTTAGAATGTATTCAAGGGCGCTTTTTTGGCCTCCGACTTTAACAAGATTCTCGTATCCAAATATATCACTCGTATAGTAATACCATGTGTTAGATATGTCGGGTTGTTGACCTGTATTATTCACGTTTGCAACGTAAACCGCTCCGAATGGCAAGTAAACTTTATCTCCTTTATTATATGCTGTTGAAATATTCCATTGTGTAATTGAAGGCTGTAATATTACATTACTTGTTGTATTCGTTGTTTTTTCAACAAACCCAATACGACCATATTTAATACTTCTATTGCTTAAATCCTGCAATGGAGCAAGCAAAGATTGCACCATTGCAGTAAGCTTTATAGATCTCAAATTAGGAGGCAATAACCTACTAACTTGTAACGAATATGTAATATCAAAGATTCCCATTTATACAGCCGTAAAGGTTAATGAATCGTTTAATGTTTGTCCTGCTGTTGTTTCTCCAACTACGTACCCCGCATACGTATTTACTAGTACGTTATCCATAGATAATGGTAAACTAAATAGAGTGTATGCACTTGAAAATGCTGCGGTATCTTGTCTTACCTTAATAATATTTAATTTGACATAAGAAACACCGTCTACGGCTTGTATCGCCTTCAGAACATTTGTCGTTATGATAGCACCGTTAAAATTTGCCCCTGCTGAAATGCTATTAAAATAGGCTATTATCGCATTGTTAACGCTTGCCTGAATTGTTGCAAAATATTGACCTGAATAATAAATATTTGCATTAATATAGCATTTGTCGGAATCCAAAGAAATTAAATCAATCTGAGTGCCAGCAAATCTAAAGAAATCAACATAATCTTTTAGCCCCCCTATCAACTCTGAAGATGTTAACTTAGTTGGTGTAATTCCCTTTGCTACCTTTATTTGTATTGTCTTATTTCCCGTTTCTGTAACAGAACAAAATGTTACGAGCCTTTTTGTAGCGTTTACAACATCATAATAATACACCCCGTTAGCATACTTTAATACATCTCCGTTTTGAAATTCCAATACTCTTTCTCTCCACCATCTGCCTGTTCCCACTCCGCCTTTTGTAACGGTATTGCTTATATTAGTGCTCATCGTGTCCCACAACTGTTCTGCTACATTCATAAGAATGGCGAACATATCCGCTATGTAGTTAAATATACCTGCTTGGCTACCTCCTTCTTCTTTAAATAGAATCGTAGATAGTAATGTAGCGTTCTTCGCGTCTATTATCGTTTGTTTTATTTGTGCAATAGTACGTGCCATTATTCGTATTTAGGTTTAGTCATTAAATTGTAATTCGTAATCTGACGGGTTGCTGTTAAGTTAAGAAGTACATTTGTAAGCTCAATTATTGTTCCTTCTGCGTTATCTACTATCTCAACTCTGTACGATTGAATGTAGTGATATATATTCGTATGTGTTGGATCGGTCTGCTCATTAATTCTTGTAATTGGTGCAGACAGTCCTAGTTTTGTTTGTGAAAGTGCTTTGTAGATTAATTCTTTCAAATCAAATACCTGTAGATTTTCTTCTTCGTACGCTCCATTCCACATTTCATCACAGATATGCAAATCAACTTGAAGTGTTCCATTTTGCCACTTATTGCCTAAATCTGAATATTCAATATTCGAGAAGTCAACAAAAACAGCAGGAAATAAGAATGGTATTTGTTCACCGGTTTCCATGTAATCGAGTTGACTATTCCACATACGTATATGTAGTATAGTGGGAACTTGAGCAAGCAAGTATGTACGTAATGCTAAGTAAAATTCTTTCATTTCTTAAATACTTTTTTCATTCTACGCTCAATATCCTTATCAATCATGCCGTCTAATGTCTTTGATTCTCCAATCATTCTACGCTCAGGCATTTTACCAACTCCGTTATTATGAAGACCAGAATATTTTTTAGTGTTTGTGATTCTTGTGCTTGTTTTATCAACCTTATTAAAGTGAAACGATTGGATCATATGAGGATTTGACTTACCTACCAATATATTCCTACCATCATTTTTCTTCTTTGGCTTCCATGCTTTAAGCCCACCGTCTTGGAACCCTTGCTTCCTAAAGTTGGTAATTATAAACCTTTTTGCAACCGATTGAACGCCCGCAAAGAGCTGTTCTATATGTTCGGGTTCTATCTTCCATTTTGTCTTATAACTCATAACCCAAAGTTCTTTTTTAAGTCGCCTTTGTATAATTTTGGCACTGTAAAATACGGATGATCTGGACTGAATACCTTACCCATTAAAGCAGCGTTATACTGCATATTTTTCGGGACATTACTATCTCTTATAGCCTTGTCAACCGCGGATTTAGTGCTTGGAGTTTCTCCATCTGCACCTATTAGCGTGCATCTACATCTATAATGATTCAATGGGCTGTGTGTTGCCCAGAATGGATCAGACTTCTTTCTAATAATGCCGTCTAAGTGCTTACATATATCGGACGTCTTTGAATCTAATACTGCAACGTATTCGAGGTAGTCATTAATCTCTGTTTCTTCGTTCCATGTCTGAATTAACTCAGCCTGTGCATTTACAAATTCGTATTCAGTTTTAAAATACGTTTCGTTGTACTGTTTAAATACCTGCTTTGCGTTTTCTCTAAAAACATCAAATGGCACTACTTTCCCATTAACATAAAGTAAATCATTAGTTGCGTACGAGTATTGAAATGTCTTAGCACCGCTAAATAGTCGTATGTTTTTGTAAATACTTTCATCAAAGATTTTACTCGTTAATGTTGGTACGCTGTCGTATGATTTATTAAAATCTTTGACATACGTGTCATATAAACTTTTTGGGAGTTTTTTGGGAGAATATTTACCTCTGTAAATATCTGTAACAAGCTCGTCTATGTAATCGCCTTCAAACATTAATATAAATTATCAAGTCTGTTTTGAATCGTTTCTTTTAACACCGCCTCATTATTCGTAAACTCTATGCCTAGAAGCTCGCTTATTGCCTTAGCGTCTGGCTGTAGACCCATTTGATAGGCAATTAAATAATTTGCCATTAACTTATTATTTATTTCCGCTTCGGTTAATTTATCCGTATTTTCTTCTTTATTATTTTCAAAACAGATAGCAAGCCCGTCAAATTCTTTTAATCCGATTGCTGCCAGCTTAGGAAACACGTAATTATTTAGTAAATATTCAATTCTTAACCCGTCTTTTTGTTGCGTTTCGCTTAACGCCTTTTCTGTGCTTGTTTCTGCTCCTAATTTGCCAGGGGTTGAGTCTAAAGCGTCCGCATGACCTAATATAACTTTGCTTATTATTTTTTCACAATAAGAAATTAGTCCTAAAAAGTTGTCAGAAGCACCGCCACCTTTACCTCCATCAACCAGTTCAATTTGGTCGTCTATATCTACAACCGCCCACCCACTGCGACCCATATCTGACAACATAGACGCCATGTTGTCACGCATTATCCGCTCCCTTGTGTTTGTCTTGCCGATACGCAAAGGTACACCGTAAATCTGTTGGTACTCACTCCATGCCGTGTTAGCATTACGAATATATATTTCGTATGGTGCTAATACGTTGTAAAGGCCAAGACCACATTTTATATTACTTGATTCGGGAGCTGTCGGGAACCATAATAGCCACGGCTCGTATAATGGATCATTAATTTTCTTACCTACGTTGTCGTACTGAGATGCTGTTGAGATTGTCAAAGACTCTGGAACCATAATAGCCAAGGCTCATATAATGGATCATTAATTTTCTTACCTACGTTGTCGTACTGAGATGCCGTTGAGATTGTCAAAGACTCTGGCATTATCCGCTCTCTTGCGATAACCGTAACAGACGTTTTGCCATCTACAATATCCCCGATCTGAAGTAAAGAATATCCGTACAATTCAGCGTTAACTATTTGCTCAATTATTTGGGAGACAAGTAACGTATTATCTATTTCAATTTCTGTTTCACCCTTTTTAAAGTCGTAATCACGTAGTAAAGTTAAGTTCTTCCTGCGCTCTACACACGCTTTAATGTGTGCATTTATTGCTATTTCGTTGTAGTTGCGTTGAAGCTCTACCCGGTAAGGATTGAGAATGTTCTCAGCTGTTAATAGTGCATTTCTCCACCGCTGAATATCTAACTTAAGACGTTGCAGTGGTTGGGGGGTAACAGGCACGGCATGCTCTGAGGTCTTTTCTGCTACTTTTGCATTATTGCCTTTAAATATATTGTCGAATATTCCCATTAGTATCTATAATCTAAATTATCCTTTGAATCAGACCCCCATACAATGCGTTTCCCACTTTCGGGCTGCAACAATGTCATGGATACCGTTATTTCACCTCGTGCAATTTGCTTAAGCCATACAATAGCTCTATCATAACCATCTAAAAACGATTGTGGAATATTTCTTGGAGCTATCCTAGGAATTAAATTAAATAGTGATATATGCACAATGTGAAGGATGCTCTGTAAATTTCTATCGTCTAAAAGTGTTGGAATTGTGTTTGCGGCATATTGTGGGTTGTTAACAAATACCCAGTAATTAGAATCTGTTATGTAGTTTCCAATTGTTGCCTTTAAAGACGTGTACACACCAAACCCATAAACGTACACTTGCGATCCGATTGCATACGTTTTATTGTTGTCATAAATAGGCTGTGGCGAAGGGAATACCATAACAGCCCCGTTGTAAGCTACACGATCTAGTCCTTTGTATTGATTCGCAACATTCCACACCAATACCGGCCTGAAATCTAAGTCTACATTATATCGTTGTCGGATATACGTCTTTGCTTCTTCAACAGCGATAGCCTCACACAAATCAATCGTAGTGTTTGTTAATGCAGCCGTAAAATTATAGGCCTGAATGAAAGAAGCATATTCACTATCAATTAGATACCTCATCAGTATTGGTCGTTATCTCTAAATCCAAATAAAGGACTGCTTCCTGCACCCCCACGCTGGTAAGTTACATAATTATTCTTAAAACATTCGCAAATGAAGTAAGAAAATAAATCCGAAAAGTGCCCTATTTTTTGGTATCGTACTTTAGTTTCTGGATTTGTTTCCATTTCCTTGTTGATTGTTCCATCGGCCGCCTCTTTTGCATTAGTCAAATCCGAAATGGTTAGCACACAATTGTTATCAAATTGTATGTAAATACCGTATATGTTCTTTTCAAATATGCTATTTATGAAGTTAGCACGCATCACAACACTTGGATTTGACTGTGGGACTCTTAACTGTGGATCAAATTGGCTAAGTGCTTCAATTACCAGCCTGAAGAAGTTATACCCCTTTTCTAATTTGGTATCCTGCTTTTTGCTTGTTGCATCTCCATATATGTACATTCCTGAATTGTGAGATTGGTATTTTCTTATAATCTCCTTACAAATATCTGAAATAGTATTAACTGGTGTACGCATTGCTATCTCATCAACCATAAACACATTCATTCCTTCAACCTGAAATAAACCGCAAGGTAGGTATGGGTTAACGTTTTCATCAAAAGAAATATGTAATGGCAAATCTGGATTATATGCACACGACTTGACATGATTGTCTAAATCAAAGCATTTCCAATACTCCCCACCGGTCTTAAGTTGTATATCCCAGTTACCATTTACAAATACTTCATATTGGTATGTAGGAAGCATTTTGAGCGACTCTAAATAGTCGGACGGTATGTGTGGGTTGTCAGTAATCTTTGAGGGTATATAGAGCCAATTAGCAGGCAATCGGGATGCCTTCCATAAATCATAAATTTTAGTTTTAACCCAATTTTGAGTCGGGTTACACGTTCCCAAAATCAAAGGCTTTGGATTATTGGGTATTATGTGCGATCCTGCACGCTCGATGCACTTCAAAAAAGTTACCTCTTGCAGTTCGTTTATTTCCTCTAATAAGAAACCATTTACCTCTAAGCCCTTGAATCGGTTCAAATCTTTGTCATCTGCATAATTTTCCCCCAAAAAAAGTATTTGGCTTCCATTGGTGAAGGTTACCGTCTGCGTATCTTGGTTGTATGACTTAATAAAAGACTTAGGGCAAATCTTGTTGAATGAAGGTATTGTAGTTCTCTTTAATGTCTGTAGTGTATCTCTAACAACACACCATTTGCTTCCTGGATGCTTCTTGCATAAAAGAAGTAGTGCTCCAAGCCCTGCAAACGTTTTCCCGCCTCGTATTGCGCCACCATAAAGAATAAATTGATATTTGTTACTAAAAATAGCAGCTAAAAAATCATTCTGTTTTGGGAATGACTCAAATAATACTTGCGTTTCGCTCATTTATATCAAAGTATTATCTCGGTTATTGTTCCCTTTTTAATTGGGTGAGGAACTGTTATTATTGTCTTTATCTCTTTTTCTCCAATAAATACCTTTACTTCTGACCAAGAACGTGTTTTTTTATCGTATATCATATTTTTGTTATTGCTAAAGCTCTATTTCTGTGTCCCCAATCTTAAATACTTGCTTAACTTCTTCTCCCTTTGTTGTAACGTCTATCATCTTAGGCATTACATACTGTGCGAATTTGGTAATCAACTCAAGATACTTTATTGGGCTTTGCTTTCTTGCTTCCTCGAATGCTACCATCATTTTTGGGAATTGCTCCTCTATAGCAGATTTAAAAACCTCCCTTGATGCCAAAGTGGCATCATCTTGATGCCCTTTAGCCTTTCCCCCTACCTTTGAATGCCCTTTTTTGAATGCCATACTATCAAAATACTATTTAGTAT
>ENA-OBIO01001270-OBIO01001270.1-metagenomes-genome-assembly--contig:-NODE-1270-length-10444-cov-3.20358_pt1 | contig 10444 bp, 10 predicted proteins | sample MGYA00153383_OBIO01 | MGnify analysis MGYA00153383 | reverse complement strand
TCGAAAAAGTCGCGAAGTTTCTGATTGATAATGGTGTGAAGTCTGAATATATTCTCGCAAAATCTGTTGGTAGCGAATTCCCAATAGCGAAAACAGTTTTGGACGACGGAAAACCGAATACCTCGGGTGAAAAATTAAATCAACGCATTGATATTGGTTTTTTTGGAATTGACACCGCCAAAATTAAAATCACCGTCGAAAAACCCGTCGTTTCCGAGTTTATGGTCAATCCCATTGGAAAAACTTTTTTTAAACATTCCGATTCGCTCTCTTATAAAATTCAAGTCAACGCTTCCAAGCGTTTGTTCGATAACGATATCTTAGAAAAAATAGGTGGCGCGATGATTGAATCCGTTGGTGTTGAGGGATTTTATCAATACACCGTCGGTTTGTATCGCAAGTTTTCAGATGCCAACGCTGCTTTGCAAAAAATTAAAGCGACTATACCTGATGCGACTATCATTCCTTATCTTAAAGGATATCGTATTCAAGGCGATACGGCTAAAAAATTTATTAAAAACTATCCAGACTTAAAGAATTATGTGAAATAGGATTGTACAAAATGATTTGACCAATTTACTGTAAAGAATTTATTTAATAATTAAAAAGGTTAAAAATGAAAATAGTAATTGATGTTCCAGATTATAGTCCAACAAAAGGTTTTATTTTTAATTGGGAATCTGGATTTGAAGTTGAGCATAAAATTCGTGACAGTGTCGCGATAATTAAAGTTAATAAAGCTGGTCTTATTTCTTTAGCAAATCATCTTTTAAATTTAGCTCAGGATGACTTTCCAAAAGGCTATCATTTTCATTTAGATGATTATGGGTGTTTTGAAGAAGGATCAAACGAATTAATTATTGAGAAAAATTAGTCTAACAACAAAATAGTTTTATCAAAACCCCTCGACTTAATTCGCGCATTTTCAGTTTCAGATACCGTCCATCAATTTGATTTTTTAACAGAATGACGAAGTGAAAATTTTATCCTTTCTCAAAATTAATACTTGTTAATACGGCTCTTAGTTAGTAATTTTGTTTTATGTTTGATTTTTAACAAAAAGAAAAATTTTATTTAAAATTTAACAACTTATGGCAAGAGACTTATTTCACTATAATGTTAGAGAAGCTCTTGAAAAAGAAAATTGGCACATTACAAACGATCCACTTCGGATTCCAATTGACGGTAGTCATTTAGAAATTGATTTGGCGGCAGAAATGGTATTTGGTGCGGAAAAAGGTGGATTAGAAATTGCAGTCGAAGTAAAAAGTTTTTTAAGTAAATCATTCATGAATAACTTTCATGAAGCCATAGGTCAATACTTGGATTATAGAAGCGCATTAGAAGATTTTGAACCTAATCGTATTGTTTATTTGGCAATACCCGTTTCTGCACAAAACCACTTCTTATTTCAAGGTCGGTTTATTCAAAAACGATTGCGCGAAGAAGAAGTAAAATTAATTATCTTTGATCCAATACAAAATTTAATACTCGAATGGATAAATTAAAAAAATACAGAACAATACTTAAAGAAGTATTAAAAGCGTATGCTGCCGATGAAATTAATCAAAAGCATAAACCAGATGATATGCAGATGCGCCTTATTTTTGATACGGAAAATGATCATTATCAAGCACTATATTCAGGTTGGCGCAATGACAAACAAATTTTTTCGGTTGTCTTTCATTTTGACATCATTGACGAGAAAATTTGGGTGCAACGTAATATTTCTGATTACGACATTATAGAAGATATTGAAAAAAAGGGTGTGCCAAAATCAGATATTGTTTTAGCTTTTCACGCGCCAGCAATGCGGTCGTTCACAGAATACGCTACAGCTTGATTCGCGATTAATGGAAGCTAAGATTTTAAAAGCGCAGCAGGAATCGCAGAAATACTTAAAATTTCTATGTTTTTAAAATAAATTTCAGCACCTTCCGATTGCAGTTGAATTTTACCTTTAGTGAGTGGTTCAATTTTTCCATTGACTATATGGCTCGAGTGATATAATACATTCACCGTTTTTCCATTGACTATATGTATCGCAGTATCACCGAAACAATATAAATCTAAAGTATTCCACTGCCCAGTTGGATTTTCAGCATCGGAAGATTTAAAGACGCGCCGACCTTCTATGGTTTTATCTTTAAAAGTGCGCATTTCACCTTTTGGATCGTAAACATAAACACTATCTTTTTCTTTTCTTGTCGGCGCATCAAAATATGCACCAGCACAGCCCCAATAATCGCCACAATCTCCTTGTTGAATTTGAAATTCTTGCGCCTGCATCCAAAAACCATTATCCGCGCCTTGTTCGCCATTGGCATGATACAATAATCCGCTATCCATTTTAGCATTCTTTTTCGGATGCCATTTTAAATTTCCCCACTTAAATTGCAATTGTAAATGATAGTTCTCAAATTCTTTTTTTGTAGAAATACCACCAAATTGCTCGCCTGTAATATGAAGTACTTTATCCCCATCTTCTGTTATGACACTAAAAGTATGTTTAGGATCAACGTTCAGCCCGACGGGTTTAATGCCATTTCTATTTTCACTATTTTCTGGAAATTGCGCACCTAAATACGTATCCCATGATTTCAAGCCTTTTCCTTTTAAAAGGTTTTGGGCAATAATTTTTGGCGATAAAAACAAAAGCAAGATAAAAATAGCAACAAATATATTTTTCATAAAAAAATAAGGACTTAGATGAGATGATAAATCTACAAATTAAAATAGAATTTAGTGCTTTTAAGCGTCGGATAAAATCTAAAAGCAATTCAAACCCTTCATTGTCTAACAAACATTTCGGGATGTTTTAAATGATTATCGGTTTGTTCTTGATAGGCATTCGCAATTGTTAAAATAGTCGCCTCGTCGAAATAATTACCGATAAAACTTACACTCGTTGGTTTACCATTTATGAAACCAGATGGCGTAACAACCACGGGATGACCCGTTAAATTTGTAATTTGCAATTGACTCGCACCAAAATTTGTACTAATAATCGCATCGAAGGGGCGAATGATAGAATCAATTTCGAGAATCATTTTTTTGCGCAGCCGTTGCGCATTGATGTAATCAACTGCCGAAATAAAACGTGCAGAGCGAAAAATATTAGGCCAATCGCGTCGTGTTTGTCCGTTCAGTTCATCATCAATATTATTGCGCGTGAAGGCATCGAAAGCAGCAGCGCATTCTCCACCTAAAATAATACTCACAATTTCCGTCGGTACAGATGATTTAAAAGAAACAGGAACTATTTCAGCACCTAATTTTTTGAGCGCATTCACAGCAGTCCATTCATTCCTGTTCGGATTGAGCGTATCAAAAACTTCTTTAATGATGCCGATACGCATTTTATTGATCGGTTTTTTTGTCGGAAAAGCATACGTTGATTCAAAAGTTGTTTTGTCGTTCGCGTCAACGCCTTTAATAGTATTGAAAACAATTGCAGCATCGTTTGCACTGCGCGTAATTGGTCCGAGTTTATCGAGCGACCAACATAACGTCATTGCACCGTAGCGACTGACGCGCCCAAAAGTTGGTCGCAAACCCGTTGCACCACAAACAGTTGAAGGTGAAACGATAGAACCCAAAGTTTCTGTTCCAATTGCGAACGGCACTAACCCCGCAACAGTTGCCGATGCAGAACCTGCCGACGAGCCCGAAGAACCAGCGTTTAAATCCCAGGGGTTGCGCGTTTTTCCACCGAACCAACCATCGTTCATAGCGAGTGCACCGAGCGAGAGTTTAGCAATTAAAATTGCACCAGCTGCATCTAATTTTTTTATAACCGTTGCATCGTAATCAAAACTTTGATTTTTATACGGTTTTGCACCCCATGTTGTAAGTGTGCCGCGCACCGAAAGTAAATCTTTCGCACCATACGGAATACCGTGCAATAATCCGCGCCATTTTCCTGCGCTAATTTCGGCATCCGCTAATTTAGCTTGCGCCATAGCGCGTTCCGTAGTTAAATTAATTACGCAATGCAGTGTGTCGCCGAATTTAGTTAAGCGATCTGTAAAAAATTGTGTGAGTTCAACGGAAGTCATCAGTTTATTTTTTAGTAAATAGCTCAGTTCCGCAATCGAATAATAGGCTAAAGCTTCTTTATTTTTCGGCACTTCGCACTTTTTCGGTGCGATGTCAAGCGCATTCGGCTCAGCATTTTTCGTTACGAAATTACTGAAGGCATCCGTCGGTTGAAAAACCAACATTGGTGCATCGCTGTTTTCAATATTTAATCCGTGCATTAATTTAATGGTGCGCAAATATTCTTCTACATTTCCTAAAAGTGAATCGCGCTCTGCATCAGTGTATGTTAAATCAATAAGTTTTTCCGCTTCTGCTATGCGTGGTGCTGTCACGATTTTTTGTGCAGAGATACTTAATGAAAGTAAAAAAATAGAAATGAGAAAGCTCAGTTGTTTTTTCATAAAATTTTTATTTTAGATCAATGTAAATTAAACAGGTTAATTATTAATAACTTAACAGGTCTGGAAGACCTGTTAAGTTTAAATTATAAAATAAATATTTTTAGTTTGCAGTGTTATAGTGTTAAAATATATCAACCCGCAAACATCAATGCTGACTAAACATTTCAGGATGTTTTAAATGGTTATCCGTTTTATCTTGGTATGCGCGCGCAAGCGTTAAAATTCTACCTTCCGCAAAATAATTACCGATAAAACTCACGCTTGTAGGTTTGCCGTTTTCAAAACCCGAAGGCACAGCAACAACAGGATGACCAGTTAAATTCGTGATACCACATTGACTGCCTCCAAAACTCGAACCGATAATCGCATCGAAAGGTTTAATGATAGAATCTATTTCGAGAATAATTTTTCTGCGCAAACGCTGCGCATTAATATATTCCACTGCTGGAATCAAGCGCGCCGAGCGGAAATAATTAGGCCAATCGCCTTTGGCTTGTCCGTTCATTTCGTCATCAACATTGCTGCGCGTAAAGGCGTCGAACGCTGCGGCACATTCCGAAGCGAGCGTAATGTCCATCACTTCATCGGCATTTTTAATTTTAAAAGAGACGGGCACAATCTGAACGCCTAAACTTTTTAGTACATTCACAGCCGTCCATTCATTGCTTTTCAGATTGAGTGTGTCAAAAATTTCTTTAATGATACCGACGCGCATTTGATTTAAAGGTTTAGTCGAAGGATAATTGAAATCACTCGAACGCGGCGAAGTGGTTTTATCTTTTTCATCTTCGCCCTGAATAGCTTGCAAAACAATGGCAGCATCGTTCGCGCTGCGCGTAATCGGTCCAAGTTTATCGAGCGACCAACATAGTGTCATCGCACCGTAACGACTGACATGACCAAAAGTTGGTCGCAAACCTGTTGTGCCACACACCGTTGAAGGCGAAACAATTGAGCCATACGTTTCGGAGCCAATGGCAAACGGCACTAAACCCGCTGCTGTTGCTGCAGCTGAACCTGCGGAAGAACCCGAAGAACCCGCGTTTAAATCCCAGGGGTTGCGCGTTAATCCGCCAAACCAAACATCATCCATCGCGAGCGCGCCGAGCGAAAGTTTAGCAACCAATACTGCGCCTGCAGTGTCTAATTTTTTTATAATCGTTGCGTCGTAATCAAAACTTTGATTTTTAAAGGGTTTAGCACCCCACGTTGTAGGTGCGCCAGTCACCGCAATTAAATCTTTCGCACCATAAGGAATACCGTGCAATAATCCACGCCACTTACCCGAATTGATTTCTGCATCCGCTTGCAGTGCTTGTGCGATAGCGCGTTTTTCGGTTAAATTAATAACACAATGCAGCGTGTCGCCATATTTTTTGAGACGATCAATAAAAAACCGAGTAAGTTCTAAAGAACTTACTTTTTTATTTTTTATTAAATAGGCTAATTCTGCAATCGAATAAAAAGCAAATCCGTCTAAAGTCTTTGGCAATTCACATTTTTTGGGAAGCACTTCAAAATTATTTGTCGCAGATTTTGCGCGCGATTTATTCACTACATCCAACGGATTAAAATACAACGCAGGCACATCGCTATTGATGAGCGGCGTTTTATGAAAAGCCACAAAAGCGTTTAAATGATCTTCCATGTTACCGAGCATCGAATCACGTTCAGCAGGAGTGAAACTTATATCCACTAATTTTTCTGCTTCTGTAATACGTGCGGCTGTCACAACTTTTTGTGCAGTTACTAATGAAATCGAACAAAAAAATAAAAAAAAGAGGCAAACAATGTTTTTCATACGTCGTATAATTTTGAAAACGATGGGAACGGTTAATTTTGGAGTGAAATTAATATAGTTAATCTTAAAATTATAATCATGTTCGCAAAAACGCCAACGCCACCGTATTATGCCGTTATTTTTTCTTCAATCCGCACCGAAGGCGACAAAGGTTATGGTATCATGTCAGATAAAATGGTCGCATTAGCACAAACGATGCCTGGCTTTTTAGGGATTGAATCGGCGCGAAACGAAGTAGGCATAACTGTATCGTATTGGGAGAATCACGCGGCAATTTTAAATTGGAAACAACAGACCGACCATCTTGTTGCGCAAGAAACAGGCAAAAAAATGTGGTACGAAAATTACAAACTCCGCATATGTTTAGTCGAACGCGATTACAGTTTCGAGAAAAATTAATCTTTACGAAAAAATTCGTCGAGAGAATGCAACTGTTCATCTAATTAATTGTCTCTGCTTTTGTGTAAGGGTTCATATTTGAACCATAATTTTAAACAACCCCTGTCATGTTCGTACGTTTATTAATTTTAAGTGTTCTTTTTTATTTTTTTGGCGTACCGATCGCAACCTCTCAAAATAAAAGTGAATCAACTGCAAAAAAAACTTACCGCACCACGCGCACCGCCCAAAAAATTAAGATTGACGGTATTCTTGACGATGCCGCATGGGAAAATGTTCCTGTTGCTACCGATTTTGTGCAATTCATGCCTGTTCCGTTTGGTAAACCTTCGCGCAATACAGAGGTTAAAATTATTTATGACGACGATGCTATTTACATCGGTGCAATGCTCTACGATGATCCCGACTCAGTTCGCAAAGAACTTTCGCAACGCGATAACGATAATAACGTGGACGTTTTTGGCATTTCGATGGACTGTTTTCAGGATGGACAAAATGGATATCAATTTTTTGTAACTGCCGCAGGTGTGCAAGAAGATATGAAATTGGGTCGCTTTAGTTGCGGTGACGGATGTTTTAACGATACGAATGGAAGTTGGGATGCTGTTTGGCAAAGTGCAGTCGGTTTTAATAAAAATGGTTGGATTGTTGAAATGCGATTGCCTTACACGGCTTTGCGTTTTCCTAAAAAAGCGATTCAAACGTGGAATTTTCAACTGAAACGCAATATTAAACGTTTAAATGAGCGCGATCGTTGGTCACCACAAGATCCGAAAGTAGATAATCAAATTGTAGGTTGGGGAGTTTTGACGGGCATTGAAAATATAAAACCGCCACTGCGATTATCTTTTTCACCCTATTTCGCGACAAGTTATGTGCACGTTCCGAACAATTCCGATATTGGCGCATCGTATTCTAATTCAAAATCAATTTCAGGTGGATTAGATTTGAAATACGGCATTAATGAAAGTTTTACACTCGATGCCACGCTCATTCCGAATTTCGGACAAGTGCAAAGCGATAATAAAGTGCTCAATCTTTCGCCGTTCGAGGTGCGTTATGATGAACGCCGACCATTTTTTACGGAAGGTGTTGAGCTGTTCAACAAAGGCGATATTTTTTATTCGCGTCGCGTAGGTGGAAAGCCTTTAGATTATTACAACGTTTCTAATTATTTAAAAACCAACGAGGTCATTACAGATAATCCTTCGGAAACGCAATTGTATAACGCGACAAAAGTTTCTGGAAAAACAAATAGCAATCTCGGTATCGGATTTTTTAACGCCATTGCTGCGCCGATGTACGCCACCGTAGATGATACAACAATTTCAGATCAAAAAAAATCGGAGCGTCGCATTCAAACCGCACCGCTCACAAACTATAATGTTTTCAGTTTGGATAAAACGTTTAATAAAAATTCTGAATGGTATTTTTCTAACGCGAACACTTGGCGCGACGGCGACAACCGAAAAGCGAATGTAAGCGCTGCAAAAATTCGTTTGCGCGATACTTCCAACACGTATCAATATTCACTTTCAGCCAGAACAAGTCAAATTTATGAAGCGGATTCGCTCGCATCAGGTTACACTGCCGATTGGGGAATTTCAAAAGTGAGTGGTAGTTGGACGTGGACAATTGGACAAACAATTTCTACAAATAAATGGGATCCGAGTGATCTGGGTATTTTTACAGGAAATAATTATTTTGGATCTGGCATCGGCGGACAGTACTCCGACTATAAACCGAACAAATATTTTTTGCAATCGCAATACTGGTTTAACATAAATCAATCTTTCGTTTTTAAACCGTTTCGTTTTCGGGATGACAACGTGAATAGCGGTTTTAATTTTCATTTGAAAAACCAATGGAACTTGAATTATAATTTTTACACACAACCGAACGAAACGCTCGATATTTTTGAGCCGCGCTACGATGGAAAAATTTATAAAGTACCTGCGCTTTTTAATTCAAATTTTAATATCAGTACCGATTCGCGAAAAAGATTTTTCTTGCGCCTGAACGTCAATAATCAGAGACTTAATTTACCCGATTATAACAGTTGGAGTGTTTCCCTTTATCCTACTTATAGAGTGAACAATCACCTTAATGTCGGTTTTCAGACGCGCTACCAAATTGTGAAAAATCAGCGGGGTTATGCGGACGACAGTGGCGCGGAAAATATTATTTTTGGCAGTCGCGATCGCACGACGTTTGATAATACTTTCTCACTCAATATTAATTTCAACACAAAATCTAATTTTACGTTTCGTGCGCGACACTATTGGAGTAAAGTTATTTACAAAGAATTTTTTCAATTACAAGACGACGGTTATTTAAAACCAACGACATGGAACGTGAACAAAAACATCAACACCAATTATTTTAATATTGATGCCGTTTACACGCTGCAATTTGCACCGGGTAGTTTTCTCAATTTAATCTGGAAAAATAATATTTCGCGTTCCGATTACGGCAGCGATTTCAATAAAGAAGACGCGTATTTTAAAAACGTTGATTTTGTGCGCCACATTCCACAATCAAACAGTTTTACGCTCAAAGTGCTTTACTTTTTGGATTATTCGGATTTGAAAAAAGTGGGGAGGAAATCGTGAGAGAACCGGAATTTCTAATACTTTACAATTTAGATTCAACAAAGGTTTGAAATTCAGCGGTTGAGAAATTAATAAGATTTGTCTTATTTTCAAGCGCATTTATAGAGCGATCAATGCGTTTAAAATAGGTTTCAGCAGTTTCAGTTGGAAATTTTTTTTTCTTTTTAAGGCTAATATTTATGACTAATTCGCTTTCACCATTTAAAAAGATGAATTGACGAATCTTATTAATGATATCTTGACTAAACTCTGTTGTTTGAATCTTCAATTTTATTTCCATAAAAAAGTTGCACTTCTAATTTGAACCTAAGATTTACGCTTGAAACATCAAGATATTTAAACTCAACATTTGGTTTTTTAGTTGGGTCAAACGTCTCCGTTTTCACCAATACTTCATCCAACTTTTTTGTTTCACAACCTTGTTTCATATCAGTTCCAAAATAGCGTTTAAAATTTCGGCACTTTCTTCGTCTAAAGTTTTCATTTCTTCTAAAATTGAATTAGCAATTAATTAATAGTTTACAATTGATAATTATCCATTGTTCCTTTTCTCTTATTTGTCATCACCCTCTTTTTCATATCCCTCATAGTAATAGGATTGTTCTATGCCCTTAAAGATGATTTCTCGGTTGTTTATTTCGTCTGTTAAATTAGCAAGAAGCAAGGTGCGTAATTCCAAATCGTTAATAGGGCTTCGTTCCATGGCTTGCAGGTAAAGTATTTTATCCACAAACTGCCAGTTCACCAATTTTTGTAGGCGTTTTTTCAAAATCATATCCAGCCATATCCGCATAGTTCTGCCATTGCCTTCCAAAAATGCGTGGGCAATATTCATTTCTACATACTTTGCAATTATTTCTTCAAATGTGTTTTCGGGCATCAATTCTATTTTTGCCAAAATCTCATTCAAATATAAAGCCGTTGCAAAACGGAAGCCTCCTTTCGATATATTGTTGGTTCGTATTTTACCTGCAAAATCGTACAGTCCGTCAAACAAATATTTGTGTATCTGCTGTAAACCTTTGGTTGTGCCTATTTTAATTTTGTCTATATCGTCCGTCTCAAATAGGCGGAAAGCATTTTCTAAACTTTTTTTATCAATATTCTTCATATCATTTCTAAAATAGCGTTTAAAATATCGGCGCGTTCTTTTCCACCAAATGGCGGATTTGCGAGCACGACGTCGTAGC
>ENA-OBIO01001269-OBIO01001269.1-metagenomes-genome-assembly--contig:-NODE-1269-length-10444-cov-4.10925_pt1 | contig 10444 bp, 11 predicted proteins | sample MGYA00153383_OBIO01 | MGnify analysis MGYA00153383 | reverse complement strand
GCGCGTCCTCATCCAGCGGTTCGAGTGCCGCTGCCCGACCAGCAACAGCGCTCGAACGCTCCGTCTGCCCGGCACCGAGGAGCGCGAGCGCCTCACGTCGAAGCTCCTCCAATGATCGTGCTCGCAAATGTCCCCGCATGAGCAGCAACCAGGTTTCGAAGCCGGGAGCGTCGCGCACGCTGACCCCGTCGAGGAAATACCCCCCGATCTCATCGGGATCCAGCGTGCCGTCGATGAGCTCCCAGGCGTCGACCGTCATCCCTGTGCGTGCGAGCGACAGGAAGTCGCCGCGAAGAAGGCCGGGATCCTGGAGCGCCCGACGAAGGTCGGCGAGACACCAGCGAAGTGCACCGAGGGGATCGTTCGCTTCGGTGAACAACTCGTCCACAAGCTCGCGGCGTGACACGGGGCGTTCGGCGAGGGCGACGCGGGCGAACAACGCCCAGGACTTCTTGCCTCGGGGCGACGAGTGCGACTCGGCGAAACCCTCCAGTCGAGGAGGTCCAAGAAGCCGCACCCGTGCGTTCATAGCTCAGCCCGCGACAACCGATGCGGTTGCCCGGCCCTGCAGCGCATGGACATCCGCGGTGGTGAGGGCGTTGCCCCCGATGCCCCAGTCTCCGCTGAGAACCTCCTCGACGATGACCGTCGTCACCTGGCGGAGATTCTCGCCCTCGATGTCGACCATTGTTTCGGTGATTCTGCGGATCATCTCGCTTTTCTCTTCCGAGTTGAACACTCCTTGGATTACTTTAACCTCTACGAGCGGCATGACATTTCTCCTTTACAACACGGGTAATAACTGGACACCTTGAGGGTGCCCGCTCAGCGTGTGAGGCGACGTGTGAGCGCACCCTCGTGCGAAAAACTGAGACGACTCGGTCATTCGCGAGCATCGGATGACTTCCGCATCGCGCGACTGACCGCTGCGACGGACGCGGTGATATCGGCGGCATCGGTCGACCAGTTGCTGACGGAGATGCGCAGGACCTGACGATCCTTCCACCGTGAGCCGGACATCCACACGGCACCTTCCTCGATGAGATGGCGGGTCACCTCGCGGGTTCGCTCGTCCGATCCGAAGCTCAGGCAGACCTGTGTGAAGACCACCTCGTTGAGGACCGTCACTCCCGGCAGGTTTGCAAGCCCGGCAGCGAGTGCCCGTGCGTTCGCGACGAGCCCATCGACCAGGGAGACGAGACCGGATCGACCGAGCTGCTTCAGCGCGGCCCACACGGGTACCCCACGCGCACGACGGGACATCTCCGGCACCAGGTCGTACGGGTCAGGAGCATCGCCCGACGCACGGATGAGATAGGCGGTCTGGGTACCGAGGGCCGCCCGAGTTGCGCCTGCCCGGGCGACGATTGCGACGCCGCAGTCGTAGGGGACATTGAGAGTCTTGTGCGCATCCGTCGCCCAGGAGTCCGCCGTCTCGACTCCGTCCAACAGTCCGCGAAGCGACGGGCTGGCGTTGGCCCACAAACCGAACGCCCCATCCACGTGCACCCACGCGCCATGCTCATGGGCGATCGCGATTGCTTCGGCCATCGGATCGAACGCGCCGGAATGAAGATTGCCCGCCTGAAGGCACACGATGATCGGACCTGGTGTCGTTTCCAGTGATGCGCGGAGAGCATCGATCCGAATCCGGCCCTCGTCGTCAGCCGCTACGACCGTCGGCGCACCCAACCCGAGATAGCGGAGGGCCAGGTCGACGGAGGTGTGCCTTTCCGCGCCAACCAGAACCGTGAACCGCGGTGCACCCTGCAGCCCGTGCATGTTGACATCCCAACCGCATTGATCGAGCAGGAAAGCGCGCGCTGCCGCCAATCCGGTCCAGTTCGCCATCGTCGCCCCGGTGGTGAATCCGACCTCCGATCCCGTCGGTAGCCCAAGCACATCGAGGAGCCACTCACCCGCAACCTGCTCGATAGCCGCGGTTGCCGGCGAGGCGTAACGCATCGCCGCATTTTGATCCCACGCACTGACCAGCCAGTCAGCGCCGAGAGAAGCGGGAAGAGTTCCGCCAATCACCCAACCGAAAAAGCGACCGGAGGACATCGCCATCAGGCCCGGCTCGGCGAGTCTCACCAAGGCATCCACCACCTCGCTTGGCTCGATTGGATGCTCCTGCAGGGGTTCAGCGAATACTCCCACCATTTGGTCGATGTTCTTGGTCGGTGCGACCTGCCTGCTCGGGATGGATTCGATCCATTTCATCGCCCCGGCGGATGCTCGATCCAACGCTGATCGATACACGATCGGGTTCACATTCACGGCAAGCTCCCTCGTCACACTGTCTAGGAACGGCAAAAGCCGTCGGGACGAGGATGAAGCCTCACCGTGTGAGACATCGTTTGATGGCCAGAGGGGCCGCACGAACGACAAGACGGTCATGAGTGCGCAGGTGAGTCGATGTCATGTGCTCCGTTCCCTGCAGGGCAAACCGGCGATCCGCATCATCCCCCAAAGCAACGCGATTACGTCTTTGCAAACAGATTGCTCTGCAGTAACGGCTGCGGAGCGGCTCCGAGTAGCCCCAACAGCCGAGCATCCGCACCGATCGATGAGCGCAATGCGTCACGATAATTTCTTTTTGCGGGGCAGCGGTGCCGCCTTTCTGCGGGTAAGCAACGCCGCCACGAATTGGCATAGCCTCAGCCTTCACCGTGAAAAAATAGCCACCAATCTTCTCGGGCTGAAATTGAGCAAGTGCTAACTGGTGAAGCTGCAATGATGCTGCCATGAAACTTCTCGTACTTGGAGGGACGGCCTGGGTCGGCCATACCGTCACTGCGACCGCCCTTGCCGCCGGGCATCACGTGACGTGCCTTGCTCGCGGGGTTGATGTGCCCGATGGCACGGTACTGGTGCATGCTGACCGGGACCGCGACGACGCGCTGGCATCCGTTGCTGCCGAGCACTGGGACGCAGTGATCGACGTTGCCCGGCAGCCGGGTCACGTACGACGCGCGGTGCGGGATCTTGAACCGATGGTAGAACGATATATTTTCGTCTCCAGCGGCAATGCTTACGCCTCCCAGGAGGAGATCGGCCAGAACGAGGACGCGCTCCTACTCGACCCGCTGGACGCGGATGCGATGGCCTCGATGGAAGACTATGGCGCCGCGAAAGTCGCCTGCGAGAACGCAGTCCTCGCAGGGTTCGGAAGCAGCCGGACGGTGATAGTGCGTGCTGGGCTCATCGGTGGGCCCGGCGACCTGAGCGGGCGAAGCGGATACTGGCCGTGGCGATTTGCTCATCCTTCGAGCGAAGACGGTGCAGTGCTCGTGCCGGATGCGCCCGAGTTGCCGACAGCCATTATTGACATCCGAGACCTAGCCGCCTGGCTTGTACTGCTGGCCGAAGGTGGACCCGTCGGGACATTCAATGCAACAGGGATGCCCGTTCCCTTCTTCGAACACATTGATGCTGCCAGGGCTGCCGCCGCGCACCACGGCGCCATCGTCCGCGCACCGGAGTCCTGGCTTGCTGACCATGGCGTCGGCGAGTGGTCTGGTCCGCGCTCGATGCCTCTGTGGCTCGCCGACCGCTCCTGGTACGGCATGAACGCGCGATCGAACGAGCGCGCCCTTGCCGCTGGCCTTGCACTCCGCCCACTAGCAGACACCCTCGCCGCCACCCTCCACTGGGAAATCGCTCGTGCGGATACAGGACCGCACGGCGCCGGTCTCACCGACAGCGACGAACGCGAACTCCTGGCTGCACTGGCCTGAGCCCGAGCCATCACTGGGCGGACGATCCCACGGGGCGGGTGCGCAATCGCTTCAGCCAAGAGTGCGCGTGTGCCCTTCCTGACAGTGCGCACAAAGTCTCGTGTCCTCATATGACGGGTCTCCGGTCGCACCCAATCGTGATGTCCTACTGTTGGGTTTTCTCGATAGACCCGACCCCCACGAAAGGCACAGTCTTGACGACGACAAGCATCAGCGAACAGGTTGGCGAATTCAATGTGGGCTTCACCGCGCAGATCGGCCCTGATCTCTCTGCTGTATTTGATCGGGAGCAGCAGGATTTGAGGAGCACTGGGGTGCCCGTTGATGCCATTTCGGTCGGTGACATCGTCGCCGACGCTCAGCTCGTTGGCCTCGACGGACAGATCGTGAACCTGTTCAGCGTCACGGCTGGTCGGCCCGCGGTACTGGTGTTCTATCGTGGCGCCTGGTGCCCGTACTGCAACATCACGCTGCGCACCTACGAGCGTGATCTTCGGCCGGAGCTTGATCGACTCGGAGTGGCACTGGTCGCGATCAGCCCGCAGACACCGGCGGGGTCAACCGCCGCCGTCCAGGGCGGCGAGTTGAACTTCCCGGTGCTTTCCGATCCGTCCAACGCCTTCGTTCGGGCCCTCGGAATCGTCACCGAGCCGAGTGCTGAGGCACGGGTTGCCCACACCGAGCTTGGCTTCGATGTCGCCGACAGTAACGCCGACTCCACCGCTGGCATCCCGTTCGCGACCGTACTCATCCTCGACGCCGATCGCACCGTTCGCTTCGCCGACGTGCACGTGGACTACACGGCGCGCACCGAGGTTTCGGCGATCCTGGAGGCCCTGGCTTTCGTGTCCTAAAGCGGGGTTCGCCGGCCGGACATCTGCGTGCTTCGATGAGGCGTCACGAGATCCCTCTACCGCGCGGCCAAGACACAGAATTCGTTTCCTTCCGGATCGGCCATAACAACCCATGGTGCGCTGCCCTGACCAACGTCGACGCGGCTGGCCCCGAGGCTCAGGAGTCGTTCGACCTCCGCGTGCTGGTCGTCGGGCACCCAATCAAGGTGGAGTCGGTTTTTATACCGTTTGTGTTCGGCTACCTCGGTGAACATGATGCTGGGCGTCTGACCAGGGGTAGGAGCAAGCTCGACTCCGTCGCTGTTCTCGCCCACCACTTGCCACCCGGTCACGGTTTGCCACCATCGCGCAAGCGACACAGGATCACGGCAGTCGACAACAATTTCCTCGAGACGAAGAGCCATGCCCCAAGACTAGGTATACGGCTGCTCGAGAGACAAGGGACCGTCAATCGCAAACACGTTTCCCTGAAGGACGGGGGTTCGCGACAACTGAGATGATCGATGGATGCGGAAGGTCTCTGACGCATCACTGGTCGAGACGCTCCTCTGGCAGCGAGGACGCGGCCGCGACCCTGACAGTGTTGCTCAAAGCCATCACAGAGACGGCGGCAGCCGATTACTCACCGGGGCAGATCGCTGCGTGGGCTCGCCCTGAGCAACGGACCGTGTCCGAATGGGAACCTGCGATGAAGGTCGGGGACAGCTGCGTGGCCCTTCTCGACAAGGAGATCGTCGGTTTTTCAGACGTGGACCCGGAGGGCCATATCGACATGATGTTCGTTTCACCACCACACTCGCGTCGAGGGGTGGCCTCAGCTCTCCTCACCCCCCTCCACGGTCATGCACGAGCTCACGGGATTCGCAGCCTTTCAGCAGATGTGAGCATCACCGCACGCCCGTTTTCAAAAAACACGGGTTCACCGTCGTGACCCAACTACATCCCATGACCGCAGGCGTCCCCATGACGAACTTGCCCATGACAAAGATGCTCGCCAGCGCCCGGTGAGGGCTCCCGCCCAAGCACATGGTCACCGCTTCAACATTCGCGGCATGCTCGTTCGGCCGAAAATCTGATGTTGGGCGCGCGGATGCCCGTGAAACGGCTGTTGAACGGGCATCCGGGGATCCGCATCAGTGCCGATCGACCGGACCGTTAACAGCAGATGGCGCGCCTCCTAACGGAAACGCGCCATCGCCGAAGCTGTCAGAGGGACGGCTGGGAAATTCTAATTACTACTTGCGGATAGCGGTTGCCTCGGCGTGGGAGAGCTCCACCGCGGCGAATTCCGGGTTGTCCTCATAAGACTTCGCCTTCGCGACGCCGAAGATGATCAGCGCGTAGACGGCCTTGGCGACGATGTCGGCCACCGAGTATCCGACTTGCTTTGACACCCAAGCATCTGCGCCGCCGATGTTCAGCAGGGGCAGAAGGTACGCGATCGGGTAGACGCCCCAGCTGAGGAGCAGCAGGAATCGCAGACGACCCAGTGTCTTGCGCACCGATACGGGCTGAGTGGTGAGCGACTTGCTCAGCTGCACGAAGAGCACGTAGAGGATGTAAGCGAAGGGGATGGTGGAGAGAAGGCCAAAGAGACCGCGCAGGCCGTTGTCGCCACTGATCTCACCCGGGTAGCCGAGCGCGATCATGAGCGCGGCGGCCGGAACGAGACGCAGAAGGAGTCCGGTCTGCACCTTGCGGGCGAGCGCAAGAACCGCGATCAACTCGACGAGCAGCAGCGGCACGGTGAGCAGCCAGTCCACATAGCGGTAACCCTCGTTGAACGAGACTCCCGCAGCCTGACTGTAGTTTCCGGTTCCCCCCACCGACTTGCTGACGAACGCCTCCTTGAACGAGTCGAAGATGCGGAAGTAGTGATAGGCCGCAATTCCGCACACGATGATTGCCACGGTGATGGCCTGCCGATAACGCGGGAGGATTCGCGGAAGGGAGATGAGCAGGAATAGCGCCGTGAACAACTGTGACGCGATGACGAGCGACAGGAAGTTGTAGACGGTGGAATACTGCCCGTGCGACAGAATGTCAGGAATCACTTGGTCCTCCTTGGGACGTTCGATGAAAGTACTTGATTAGATAAGTAAAACAATATGGTATAAATTTGGTCCAACGCTGCTGATTGATCCTCGGGATCAGTTGGATTCTAGCCCCGTAAACTAGTGAACCGATAGAGGCGGGAGGTCTTATGAGTTCCGAGATCGGAGCATCCCACACCCTGGATGGGTTCCCGGCGGCGGCGGTGGAATTCGTCAACGTAATGCAGCGCAATCGAGAACGGATCGCTGAGGATGCCGGGCTCTCGGCCAGTGAGCTCCGTGCCATGTTTCGAGTCGCCGCCGTCGTGAGCATCACCCCCAAGGAACTCGCCGCGCATCTGGACATGACGACCGCCGCGATCACCTTCATCTCTCGCCGCCTCGTGGAGGCAGGATTGCTGCATCGGGTGGCTCACCCGAACGATCGCCGAAGCCTGTATCTCGAACTCACCCCCCTCGCCCACCAGATGATGTTTGAGGTCCATCGCGATTTTGTGGCGTTGCTGGAAGCGGCGACGAGCGAGCTGGGATCCGTCGGGGTCGACCGGTTTTCGTCGTCTCTGCGCTCGGTGGCTCGGTCCATGGCCATCCACGCCACGCGCAGCGAAAATGTCACCTCTCACAAAGCGCCTCGTGCCAGGACTGCCGGACCCGCGAGCCACCTCTGAGCCTGACGTCGACAGGAGCCTGAACGAGGAAGTCGTCACGACCGCCGACCGACCGACCACCCTGATGAGCCGCTCGCTCCGCATCGTATTACTGCGTCGACAGTGCGCTCAGAAGTGCTGAGCACGCTCTGCCCTGTTGCGTGTTGAGCCAATGAAGCAGAAGGCAGGGTCGGCTAGCCGGCGAGTTCCACCGCGATGGCCGCGCCGAGACTCGGCTCGTTTTGGGGATGCGCGACACGGCGCCCGGCGGACTGCTTCGAATTCTCGACGGCACCCAGGCCGAGGTCGAGAAGTTGGTCAGCGGTCCAGCCGGCTGCGATCGCGGCGTGACGCGCAGCATCCACCGCGGCGATCGTGGCTTCGAGAGCGCTGAGGCGCACCGCAAGCTGGTGGACCAGGTCCATGCGCTTGTTCATCTCCGCATCGATGATGGCCTGCGCCTGCACTGTGGAGTCGGCGGGGTCGAAGGTGGCGCGGGAAAGATAGTGGACCTTGGCGTCATGACTCATCGGGTGCCTTCTCTCGAATACAGCGGGGTGCCCTTTCGGGTGGCAGAACGGTGGGTTCCCCTGAGTACACGATCCTGCATCCCCGCGAAGACTCACAGTCCCCAGTAGAGGGGACATATTTTGTACCCCGGCCTATCGAGGGTTACGAACCCTGGTGGGCCGCCGGATCGGAGGGCGCCAGAGGCGCCACCCCCAGAGCAGTTCTCAACTGCTGTTCCCCCGAATCATCTGCCGCAGCCGCCGCAACGTTCGCTTCGGCGACGGCGAGCAGCACCTCTTCGCGCTGGATCTTGATGCCGCGGGGGGCATCGATGCCGATGCGGATGCCGTCACCACGCACGTCGAGGATGGTGATGGTGATGTCGTCACCGATCACGATCTTCTCGCCCGTCTTACGGGTCAACACAAGCACTGTGTCAGCCTACCGAACCGCTCTCCAGCCAACCGACCTGGATGCCGAGCTGGTGCACGGTTTCTGGGGTATCGGTGGTGTCGCTGCCGATGACGGCAATCGCGTCGACATGTACGTGGGACTGCACGGCGCGCACCCAGCGGGCGGTGTCCTCGGCCTTGCGCCCGACATCCACCACCACCCAGACCTGGTCGGCCTTGAGATACTCGAGGGCTGCAATCGCATCGTCGTCGAGACCGGGGCGCGGAATACCAAGGGCGATAAATACACTGTGCTTCTCGCGAACTCCGGCGGCTCGGGCCGCCATGGCGCTGATGCGGTCCTTCACCCGGAAGTATCCATCGGCGGTGACCGCCCCGGCGATGCTCAGAGCCCGTAGACCGGAAACGTGGGACATGTCCCGTGCCACCGGGAGGGGGTCGTCACCGAGGCCAACCACGACGACGAGATCGCCCGCTGCCTCGAGCGGCGTCTGCCGAAAGATTGTCGGGCCATCGATGAGCGGGGGGATCGCGGCGGTGTTGTAGGTGAGGTCCGCCATGATCGAATCGAAGTCGACCGAGTGCGTAGAGAGCCGGGGAATCAGGGTGCCGTAGTGCGAGATCGCCTCGGCAGTGTCCGCATCGTCGAGGAGTCGGGCGATGCCCGCCCTGGTGGGCAGGTCGAAAATATGGGCGTCGCGAGCGGTGCCATCCGGAACATCGACTTCGATCTCGTATCGTCGCGAGGCGAAGAAACCGGAGATTCCCCCGGAGGTGACGGCCTTGACCGCGATGACCTTCGCCAGCGGACCGTGCTCGGCGAGAACGCGGGCGTTCAGCTCGTCGAGCGACGCGCCCTCAAGCTGATATCGACTCGGCACCGCGCACCACTCCTACCGTCTCGATGTTCACATTGGCCGATGTGACCTCCTGGTATGACAGCACCGGCAGCCCTCCGGACTGCGCCGAGACCAGGCGACGGATGGCCGGCCGTAACGCCGGCGCGCAGACCAGCACCGCAGACATCCCGGTGCCCTCCACGCGGGCGACCACGTCGCGCACCGAGCCGAGCAACGACTCGAGCGCATGTTGGTCGATGATGATCTGGGTACCGAGTTCCGAGGGGCGCAAACCCTCAAGCATCGACTGCTCCAACAGCGGATCGATCATGATCACGTGCAGGGTCTGGCCGTCCAGGTACCGCGCACTGAGAGCCGGACCGAGTGCCGCGCGGGCAGCCTCGATCAGCCCCTCTGGATCGGACGAGACCTTCGCCCGCAGCGAGAGCGCCTCGTAGATACGCGGAAGGTCGTTGATGGGCACCTGCTCGAGCAGCAGGCCCTGGAGCACTCGCTGCACCTCGGCGAGGCTGAGCAGACCGGGTACGAGCTCGTCAACGGCGGCGGGATTGATCTCCTTGACACCCTCGGTGAGGACGCGCACGTCTTCGCGACTGAGCAGGCGCGCGGCGTTGCCCATGATGATGGACGAGAGGTGGGTGACGACGACGGAGACCCGATCGATCACCGTTGCGCCGGTCATCTCGGCGCTGTGGCGCATCTCGCTCGGAACCCATTTGCCGGTCAGTCCGAACACGGGCTCGAGAGTGACCGCGCCGGGCAGCGGATCGAGGGCCTCGCCGAGCGCGAGTACCTTGCCGGCAGGGGCGATGCCACGGCCCGCCTCGACTCCGGCGATGCGGATGACGTAGGTCGCGGGCGGAAGCTCGATGCTGTCCCGAGTGCGCACGGGCGGCACGACGAGACCCATGTCCATCGCGATCTTGCGCCGGAGGGATCGCACGCGGGAGAGCAGGTCGTCAGAGGCATCCGAGACCAGGTCAACCAGGTCGGGGGCGAGAAGAATCTCGAGGGCGTGCACGCGCATCTGCTCGATGAGGTTTTCGGTGGTTGAGCCACTTGCGGGGTCCGCGATCGCCGCGGTCTCGATCTCGAGCTTCTTCACGGCTTCACGGGCCTTGATGCGCTGGGCGATGAGGATGAGCGAGAGGCCGACGATAAGGAACAGGATGATCGGCATGCCGGGGATGAAAGCCATCAGGATCGCCGCGACACCCGCGATGATGAGCGCATACCTGGACTGGCTGAGCTGCGCCCCCGCGGTGGATCCCATGTCGGACTCGGCATTCGACCGCGTGACGATCATGCCGGTGGAGACGGCCATCAGGAGCGCCGGGATCTGCGTGACGAGTCCGTCCCCGATGGT
>ENA-OBIO01001266-OBIO01001266.1-metagenomes-genome-assembly--contig:-NODE-1266-length-10452-cov-4.31355_pt1 | contig 10452 bp, 7 predicted proteins | sample MGYA00153383_OBIO01 | MGnify analysis MGYA00153383 | reverse complement strand
GTGGATGGTGGATGGTGGATGGTGAATGGCTTGCACTGTTGGCGTAGCCTGCCGGAGGCACAGCCTGCCGGAGGCACAGTGCGGATGGTGAATGGTGGATGGTGGCGGAGAGAGATAATCGTTAAACTTTAATGATTTAGTGAATAATGATTCTACGAACATCTTAATTTAGATGAGTTGGTAGGGATATTTATATAGTGGCGCAAACAGCGTCAAAGAAAAAATTGTGAGCGATTTTAGATGCCTGTATCGCGGTGGGGCGATTGGTTCACTGCTGCTGTTATTAAGTTCGACTCCTATTTTTGCAGCTTTTCCACGTCCTACTCATAGTCGAGCTGGGATGGTAGCATCCGCTCATCCGCTGGCGACTCAGGCGGGGGTAGAGATCCTCCAGCAAGGTGGCAATGCGATCGATGCAGCCGTAGCAACTACCCTAGCGATTTCAGTGGTGGAGCCGTTTTCGGCGGGGATTGGTGGTGGGGGTTTTATGCTAACAAAGATGGGGAAGGACGTTAGATCCCTAGATTTTCGCGAACGCGCACCGCTGAGAGCATCCCGAAATATGTATCTAGATGCCCAAGGGAAAGTGCGCCAAAATGCTAGTCTCGAAGGACATCTGGCGGCGGGGGTACCAGGGACGATCGCCGGACTAGCAGCAGCCCACAAGCAATATGGTAAATTACCCTGGCGGACGGTAGTAGCCCCAGCAATTCAACTCGCACGAAATGGGTTTAAGGTAAGCGAATTGTATACCGAGCAAGCCAAATCGAAACAGAAACTTTTAGCGAGTAATCCAGCCGCACGAGCGATTTTTACGCGCAATGGACAACCTTTACAACCAGGCGAGCGACTGGTTCAACGGGATTTAGCACGGACACTAATTGCGGTGGCGCGGAATCCCCAGAACTTTTATACCGGATCGATCGCACTCGCCATCGATCGCGATATGCGCCAGAATAAGGGCTTAATTACCCTTGCAGATCTCAAATCCTATCAACCCAAGTGGCGAGAGCCTGTCTGCGGCAAATTCCGCCAATACAACGTCTGTTCGATGGCTCCACCATCCTCTGGGGGGGTACATTTACTCCAAATCTTAAATACGATCGGTAGTACGGATCTAGCTGCTCTGGGTTGGCATAGTCCCGACGCGCTGCATCTGCTGATTGAGTCGATGCGAATTGCTTATGCAGATCGATCGGAATACCTCGGCGATCCTGATTTTAGCAAAGTACCTGTATCGGCTCTGACTAATCCTGCCTACGGGAATAAACGCCGTCAGGAAATTAGCATGGATCGAGCGCGTCCATCTAGTACAGTACAACCAGCCACCCCAGAGCTGTTAAAACAATTCGAGCGGGGAGCAGCGGCTGTACCAAATCGCTCCGCCGTCAGGGTACCCGTCGTAGCTACTCGTGGGGCGGATACTCCACGAGCTGAATCACTCGAAACTAGTCACCTGACGATTGTCGATCGAGATCGGAATGTTGTCAGCCTGACTTTTACCGTTAATTATCGATTTGGTGCGGGGGTAGTAGTACCAGGAACGGGGATATTATTGAATGACGAGATGGATGATTTTGCGATCGCCCCAGGTGTCCCCAATGTGTTTGGATTAGTCGGTGGTGAGAAAAACTCGATCGCACCTGGAAAAACACCACTATCTAGTATGACACCAACGATTATCACTGAAAATGGTCAATTCCGGTTGGCGATCGGTGCGCCTGGAGGGAGTACGATCATCACTACCGTCTTGCAAATCTTGCTCAATGTCCTAGAGTACAAAATGGATGTCGGTGCAGCCGTAGCAGCGGGGAGAGTTCACCACCAATGGCTACCAGATAAAGTGAATGTCGATCCGTGGGGATTCGATCCTTTGACACTCGCCGAGTTACGCCGTCGAGGGCATCAGATCGAAGCCCGCAGCTATTGGGGTAATGCCAACGCGATCCAACAGCTCCCCGACGGGCGACTCGAAGGTGCCGCAGATCCGCGCGGGGAAGGTATCGCCAGCGGATTTTAGAGCGGCTGGGATCTATTCCCACCTGGATCGAATTAGAGATCTAGGGTAGTGGGTGAATGGTGGGTATCGATCTACTCACATCTTGCACCAGTCTAAAAATATTAGTAATCAGCGTAGATCCAGGGTACCCATAAAGCGGCGTTTTTATGCGGGGGTTCCCCCCGCATAAAAAAACGACAAGACAGGGCACCCCTACACAATTAACCTGTAGGGGTGCCCCTTGTGGGTACCCTTAGATCTACGCTTTTACTCATGTCTACGCAATCGACAATATTTGTGGACTGGGATAAGATCTGGATACGGCTAGACCGATGCAAATATTCACTCTCCACTAATGTACCCATGTCAATAATTGCGCCAATGACGATGATGGACTTCTTTCGCAAAAGCGAGGGAACTTGGTTGACTCTGCGTGCGGTTCATCATTTCGATCTGGTGGATGATGAGTCGGGAGAATCTAATTTGATCGTGCAAGTTGTCGAGCGAGACGATCCCAAAGTGGCAGCGATCTGCCAACAACAAGCGATCGATCCCGCCTACGCGATGGGTGGAGGGCGATTTATGTGGCAAGCCAATCTCGATGATGAGCCGCCCAATGCCGACTATGGTGCAGTGCTAATTGATGTACCAGATGATGAGAGTAAACTATCTGGGAAATTGATTCGCGATCGCGGTTATGTTGAGAAGATTCCAGTGATCTCTCGATATTGGTTTGGTAAAGATGGGATTTTGACGATCGATACTGAGTATGACAATAATCAGGGACAGGAACGGTGCTGGTTTATCACCGATGACTTTCGCGTGCGTGTCAGTAGCGTCAGAATGACCAATGGGGTGAATCTCACCACTTACTGTTCCGAGCGACGTTGTATCAGCGATAACACCTTAGCGGCGATGATCGATCGTAATCTGGCTAGAGTTTAGTGGATGGCTTGCACTGTTGGCGTTAGCCTGCCGTAGGCACTGCGTAGTCGAAGTGTGGATGGTGGATGGTGAATGGTGAATAGTGGATGGTGGATGGTTAAAGTTGCGTAACGATCGTCAATCGGATTTTTTGAAGCGAGTAAGTAGATCCGTAATTGGTGTTGTCAGCCAGTCAATCTTTTTTTGCTTGTCAAATTTCCGCAAAAAGCCGCCGTAAGTTCGCAGTTTCACCGATGAGTTTCTATTGATATCGCGCTTGCGAAGTTGTTTTTTGGGATTGTCAAGAAACTCTCGATCTTGTCCGATAATCAATAAGCCGTGAATGCGATCGGCATCGACTTTATCGATTAATTGATTGGAAATTAAAATCCGCTCTAGATTACTAGTGCAAAAATTCAATCGCTCGAACGAGCGTTTGGCTACTGTCGTCAGTTGGAGATCGTCGTTCCACGTCTGCTCTTGCGGCCCAGCACAGATAATCACATGCCAACTCACACCTTTTCTTTGATGATAGCAACCACAAATATAATCTGGGCGGTTGATGTCGCTCAGGATCAGATTAGGCGATAAGAAATAAATTTCATCACAATCAATATAGCCTTGTTTTAGTAAGTAAGCACACAGGGAAATATTCTGGTCGAATAATCCTTTAATTTCACTAATCTTACTATTACTACTAATTTTATTGACTAATGTAGCGATCTCTTGCCGAGTGACTCGCTCTGGATCTACTTGAAATGGTTGCAAGTGTTTTAAAGACATAGTGATTCAGATTGCCGTTGGTACGTTCGGTGGCAAAGTTAATTAGTTGATAGTTGATAGTTGATAGCGATCGGTCATATTTAATTATGCCCAGTAACCGATCGATTATTGAGGTTGTGTATTATAGATATCAGCGCGTGGTGCTATAAGTACAGCGATAATTGACGGGACACGATCGACAATGAGTCCCAGGATGAGGAGAAAAGAGTCGATCGAAGCAATCCGTATTTGTCTGATATGCTTGCAGTTGCTGTTGGTGTAATTTGGCAATCTGAGCCAATTTACGGGCGGTTTGAGCGAGACTCTCATCAGTTGCTGTGATGACTTGGGAGCTAGTCATCGTCTCCAAATTGTAAAAGGAAGCCACCGGAGTGCGATCGGGATAAAGATAAGTACAGGCTAAAAGATAGACATCCGCTTGGCGCAGATCTGGCGCAGCAAGTCCTGTTTTAAAATCAATAATGTGAATGCTATTGTCGATCGATCGGACGATACAATCAAAGGCAGCGAGTAGGTGAAACTGGTAGCCATCAACCTCTACGACGATCGGTGGTGGGATCGGTTCGTCCCCACGATTTAGAACTAAAATGTCTCGATCGAGCAACCAGGGATCGGCTTGATACTGGCGCAAGATTTGCATCACTCGATCGCGTACGGTGGCAATCTCGTAGTACAGGTACAATCGATCGGCAATACGTTCGCAGCCACTCGGATGCTTGAGTAGGAGCGGATCTTGATGGAATTCATACACTCCTTGTTGCGCTAATTTCCCGACCTTTTGCCAGATGGTTTCGGTGACTGGTAGTTGCTCGATCTCATCGCTGCGCGCTGGCTGAGTCCACCGCAACCCCCGCTGCATCTGACAGTGCGTATCTTCCCACCCGAGCGCAGGCTCAAATTGCGACCACAGGTGATAGCTGGCAAATTCCATGACAGTTGACAGTTGACAGTTGACAGTTGACAGTCGAGTAAAATTGTAGGGTGAGTACTGCCCACCAGTTTCAGCTACTTTAGAGCCTCCTCTCTACCCTCTATTCTGCGCTAGAGCGACGACGGCGGGAGCGACGGGGAGTATCGGCACTATTATTACTAGTGCTTGCTTGCTCGGACGATCGCGAACGCCGAGAGCGACGGGGTGTGTCTTGGGTAGAACTGTTATTATTTGTTGTCTCCTCGGAACGACGGCGGGAGCGGCGGGAGCGGCGAGGACGATCCTCACTATTGGTCTTTTCATCATCAACCCGTTCGCCATCTTTGGACATGGGGAGATTTCGCTGATAGCGGGGATGAATCGGATCGAGTTTGAGTTCGGGTTTGCGTCCGCTGAGATTGTCAGGACGAGGGGGAAAATCTTCGGGGGGAAAATCTTTGACGGCAGTGGTCATAAACCGCGACCAAGCGTAAGCAGCGGTGCTACTGGCGTTACCTGTGGGGTTATTGTTGTCGTTACCCAGCCAGACCCCAGTGACTAGTTGGGGGACAAAACCAATGAACCAGAGGTCGCGCTCTTTATCTGTAGTTCCAGTTTTACCCGCTACAGGGCGACCGATTTGGGCGGATGTGGCTGTACCTTCATTGACGACACCATGCATCATCCAGGTCATAATGGCGGTGGTACCAGGTTCAAAAACTTTGGTGGGTTGGGGTTTATTTTGATAGAGGATTTCACCTTTTTGGTTGGTGACTCTGGTGATGCCGTGAACTGGAGTGTGGACACCGCGAGCGGCAAAGGTAGTATAGGCACTGGCGATCTCTAGTAAGTTAACTTCTAGTCCACCGAGTGCGAGGGAATAAAATGGTTCGAGTTTGGATTCGATCCCCATTTTTTTGGCATTGTCGATGACGGGTTGCCAGCCAGTATCCATCAGGATTTTGATCGCGATGATGTTGACTGAATTAATCAACGCATCGTGCATGGTGATGTAGCCCTTGAAGCGTTTGCCCGCGTTTTTGGGCTTGTAACCATCGACATCAAAGGGGGCATCGAGATAGGATTTATTGGGGCTAATCCCTCCAGCGATCGCGGTCGCATAGACGATCGGTTTGAAGGTCGATCCAGGTTGGCGTTTGGCTTGGGTGACGCGGTTGAATTGGTGGGTTTCAAAGTCGGTACCGCCGACCATCGATCGAATCCCGCCCGTGCGCGGATCGATACTTACCATCGCGGCTTGTCCGAAGGAACCCCGATTATTTTTGACGGTGGAGTTGACGATTTCTTCGGCTTTGGTTTGCCACTCGGGATTGAGGGTGGTTTCGACGATCAAGCCACCTTGCTTAATTGCTGCGGCAGAGACTCGTTGGGGCAGTTCTTGCTCGATGTATTTGGTAAAGTACCGCGCGGCTTGTTCTTCCCGTTTGAGGGGGCTGCGTTTGGGTGTGAGGGCTTCGGCTTTGGCTGTTTTTGCTTCGGCAACTGTGATGAATTTGGCATCTACCATGCGATCGAGTACCAGATTGCGGCGTTGCTTGGCAAATCGGGGATTGACAAATGGCGAGTATTTATTTGGTGCAGGTGGCATGGCGGCGAGGGTTGCCATTTCTGCAAGGGTGAGTTGGTCTACAGTTTTGCTGAAGTATACCCAGGCGGAATCAGCGACTCCGTAGCTACCTTCGCCGAGATAGACGAGGTTGAGATAGCGTTCGAGGATCCGATCTTTGGTGAGTCCTTGAGTCAGTCTCTGGGCGAGGCGAACTTCTCGCAGTTTGCGCCAAAAACTCCGTTCCTGATTGAGATATACCATCCGCGCCAACTGTTGGTTGATGCTACTTGCGCCTTCGACTAAGTTTTTGGATGTGACGTTTTGGACTAGTGCCCGTGTGACCCCTTTGTAGTCTACGCCGTCATGTTCGTAAAAGCGACGGTCTTCGATCGCCACAAAGGCTTTTTTGAGTTTGTCGGGCATCTGCCAGACTTTGAGTGTCTCGCGGGTGGCGTTGCCCGTTTGGAGCAGGATACTGCCATTGAGTCCTTTAATCGTAATCGTGCCTGGGCGAACGTAGCTCAGAGCATCCGCCGGATCGTACTGACTGACACTGCGATCGACAAATATCCAAGCTCCAGCCAGTCCGAGTAGTCCTAATCCCAGACCGGAACCAGCCCAGAATAAGCGATTTTTGTGAAGTGGCTTGGCACCCTGAAATGGTCTTGCCAGAGTAGCACCGACCCATCCCATCGACGTACCGACAGCGGTTAAAAATGGACTCCGCGCTCTTTTCTCGATCGATGTCGCCGATTTTTTGGAGGCAGTCACCGCCGGAGCAGTTTCTTCACTAGCCGCATTTTGCGTTAGGCGGGGTGCGGATTTGGGTAGATTAGAAGTGGGGGAGTTTGTGGGGTAGAGATCGGCAGCAATATCTGTTGATGAGGCACGACCTCCTCTGATTCTGCGGCGTCTCGACTCAATTGCGGAGATCCGATCCCGACGAGCTGCTGGAGCGGTTACACCATTGAGATCGCCAGATATTGGTTGACGAGAATCGCGAGGTTTGCCTGCGCTAGTTAGCGACAGTTTTGTGGATAGTTTCCTTAACCTAGCGAATAAATTCAACACGTCAACTCCTAATATAAACCTGGCAGTCATCAATCCGATTCAATGGCGATCGCGAACTTGACTGGCGAGGATCGCCAATACTTCGTTCTGTGCTGACACGCTAATCTTAATTGAGCATAATAGCGTACTCGGGGATTAGTAGGGAATACTAATAATGACTCTTAAAAATCAGTCATCACAATTATACAAGACATCTTAATTGTTAAGCATTTAACCGCGCTGGTTTGGACTATCCTATTTTCTCGCACAATGAACAACGATCTTCACTATCTGACGGCTGTTGACCCACAACGTAATTCGATCGGTAGATTTCAGTATCTGAGCTGGGGCGAGTTTACGGGTACGGTGAATGTTACAGTGGCATCAGGACAGGCGTGGGAGATCGTATTTTACCAAGGACAAATCGTCTGTAGTCTCGATCGCGCTCGACCAAATCGACTCTGGCAAAGGCTACTACGCGCTCATGTGGGGTATGAGTATATCGGCATCGACTTGTTGTCAGAGGCAGCACATCACGTTCCCTGGTTGGGATTCGAGCAAAAAAAAGAATACTGGCATTATCAAGGCGCGATCTCGTTAATGCAGCTTAGTGAAATTAAATCATCCGAACTCACGGCTATTTTAACTACTGCGGCACAAGAAACCATTTTTGACTTGCTCCAGTACAGTCAAGGACAAAAGTTGACCTTTCGATCGCAGTCCGAAATTTTTGCCGAGCGACCACTAATATTAATTGATACCGAAGCAGTTATCGCCCAAGCCGAGATCGTGTGGCAAGATTGGTATACTCAAAAGTTAGGAAATATTTCACCGAATAAAACTCCAGCGATCCGGCATCCCGTCCAACTATATCGTCAAACTACCCCAATTATTTATCAAAATTTGGTGCAGGTAATCACAGGTAAACGGACACTGCGTGAAATTGCCTCAGAAATCGATGAGGACTTATTATTACTGACACGATCTTTGACTCGTTATATTCAGACTGGAATCGTCGAATTAATCGATCTTCCCGATCTCAAATTGTCCCCGATCGATCGTCAAGCCTTACCTGTGGGCAAAACCGCGATCGACAATCGTACTCCATTGCCACCAAAACCGATTCAATCCAAACTAGTAATTTGCATTGATGACAATCCAGAAGTTTGCGAAAGTATGAGATCGATCGTTACTGATGCTGGGTATCGGTTTATAGCTATTCAAGATGCTACTCAAGCTTTACCAAGATTGCTGGAAAATAAACCAGATTTAATTTTTCTCGATTTGATTATGCCTAAAGTTAATGGCTATGAAATTTGCGGTCAAATTCGCCGGATTTCTACTTTTGCTCAAATTCCCATTGTCATTCTCACAGGTAAAGATGGTTTACTCGATCGAGTTCGCTCCAAAGTTGTTGGTGCTTCGGAGTTTACCTGTAAGCCAATTAATAAACATGCGATCGTGACATCATTAGCTAAATATCTCAGTAGCTCAGTCATAGCATCATAAATATGGCGATCCTAAATTATCGCTTAACCAGGCAGACAGGAAGCACTGTCCCTAGATAATTCGATCGAGCTGAACTCAGATAGGATTGTTATAGAGCCAAATATTCAATCTTTAACTATCAACTGTCAACACTTCGACTACGCTCAGTGCGAGCTGTCAACTGATTAATTATGAATGACTTACAAATTCAAGCACAAGCCTATAGTTACTTTTTAGCTGAAGCACCAGAATTGCTGCAAACGATCGAGCAAGAAATTCTCACACTTCCAACCGAGCATACCACCGCCAAGGTGCATAATTTGATGCGGGCACTACATACACTCAAAGGTGCCGCAGCCAATGTTGGATTGGCTACAATCGAGCGAATCGCCCATGATTTTGAGGACTTGACGCGAGTTTTTTACGATCTAGAAGTAACGATCGATATATCGATTCAAACATTGCTGCTAGATGGTTATTCAGGATTGCATGAATGTTTGAATGCTCAAATTAATAATCGTCAGATCGATGAACTAGCAGTTATCGATCGGATGAGCGAGACACTCGCACAGTTAAAATTAAAGTTAGGTGATTGGAGTGAGGCTGATATTGCACTACCGACATCAATTGAGCTAGGTTTTGATATTGTCGCTTCAATTTTTGAAACTACGATTCAAGAACAGATCGATGAAGTAATTACGGTTATTGCTACCCACGATTCGATCCAGATTGAGGCATGTCTTAATAGTGTTACCGATATCTGTATCAGTCTAGCCGAATCATTTGAACTACCTGGCTTTTTAGCAATCAATCAGGCAATTATTGCAGCAATTTTGCAGCACCCAAATCGCCTCGACGAGATTGCCTTATTCGCTGTAGTCAATCTCCAGCAAGCGCAAACTGATGTATTAACAGGCGATCGAATTAGTGGCGGGATTGTCTCTGCCGATCTGGCTAAACTGGCTGAATCAGTAAGATTCGATCCCCCTCAAATTAAGCTAGAATCAGAGATAATAGAACAACCGATCGCTTCATTGGCGGAGCCGCTCCAGCAGCAAATCGATCTACCATTGGAGCTAGAACAAATAGCTCCGATCGCTAGTAGAGAAGCTGAATTAAAAGCATTTCAAGTATTTTTAATCGGTGAGAAATTTCGGAAGCGGCATGAATTTAGTAGTGAAAATCAACATCTATTTAACCAAATTGTTCGACTTTGTTGGGATTGGTTTCGGCATGAGATCCAACCGCCGCAGTCTGAACTAAATTTAGAGATATTAGTGATGACAGAAGGTTTAGGCGATCTAGATTATGTTCATCACTGGATTGGATTATTATTACAAAGCTTGAGTAAACCTAGTGATGCTAGTCAAGTGCTGTCTCAACAATCTAGTCTCGATCTTTATCGTCAGTGTTGTATTTATCAAGTCGTATTTGCTGTAGCAAAATACCTAGCGGATACGGGGATATCTTCACAGCTCACACCTCAATTCTTGACTGAGTTGCGATTGCATCTCCAACATACTGTCAATACTTATCAACAACAATCGCCTGTCACTGCTAACGAGCGTGGTTGGATCGATCGGATTATCCTACCTCACCACTGGACATCTACTTCAGTAATGCCAATTGGCGAGGATCTTTTATTATCAGAGATCTGGGGTAAAGCAGATTTTGGCAAGAGCTAGGTATTAGGCTTTAGGCTTTAGGGGAAACTATAGACGAAAACAC
>ENA-OBIO01001261-OBIO01001261.1-metagenomes-genome-assembly--contig:-NODE-1261-length-10494-cov-2.7038_pt1 | contig 10494 bp, 7 predicted proteins | sample MGYA00153383_OBIO01 | MGnify analysis MGYA00153383 | reverse complement strand
CATTGCACCGCGACAATTTTTTGAAATTAGCAGAAGAAGGATATTACAACGGCACGATTTTTCACCGTGTTATTTCCGAGTTTATGATTCAAGGGGGTGATCCAGATTCTAAGAACGCTTCGCCAAATCAATCCCTCGGAGTTGGCGGACCTAATTATACTATTCCAGCAGAATTTGTGGATACCTTAGCGCACACTAAAGGTGCATTAGCAGCAGCGCGACAAGGCGATTCGGGCAATCCAAAAAAAGCATCGAGTGGTTCGCAATTTTATATCGTTCAAGGTAAAGTGCCGACAGCGCAACAACTCGATTATTTTGAAAGCCAGAAAGGTGCGCGTTATGCGCCGCACATTCGCGCCGCTTATTTAGAATTGGGTGGAACACCTTTTTTAGATAGGGAGTACACTGTCTTTGGTCATATCATCGAAGGCTTGGATGTGATTGATAAAATTGCTGCCGTACAAAAAGACGGGCGCGACAGACCAATAAAAGATATTAAAATGACAATGAGAGTCATTAGATAATTTTCGTTGTTCGTTGTTAGATTTTCGTTGTTCGTTTGAGAACACTTTTACACTAACAACTAACAACTAATAACTAACAACTAACAACTTACAACTAATTTTGGAACACACACATTTTCTGGGTATTGATGTTGGTGCATCGGGTATTAAAGGTGCTATGGTAAATATTTCTACAGGCGAATTATTAGAAAAACGTTTTAGGATTGATATGCCTAATGAAAGCACGCCCGAAAATGTAGCTCAAATTGCGGCTGATATAACGAAACACTTTAACTATTCTGGTCGAATTGGTGTAGGTTTTCCATCGGTTGTAAAAAATGGGGCGGCATTAACAGCAGCCAATTTAGATAAAACTTGGATAGGTTGCAATATTGAAGAAACGATTTCAAAAGCTACAAACTGTGAAGTTTTTGCTTTGAACGATGCCGACGCAGCCGGAATAGCTGAAATGCGATTTGGGCTTGGCAAAAATGTAAAGGGTACAGTTGTTTTGATTACCATTGGTACAGGTCTTGGAACTGCAGTTTTTATAAACGGAACTTTACTACCCAATACAGAGCTCGGACACCTTTTTATGAAAAATGGCGTAGAAGCGGAACACTACGCAGCTGATTCAGTGCGCAAGCGTGAAGATTTACCTATAAAAAAATGGGCAAAACGTTTTAACGAGTACTTAGAATTGATTGAACAGTATTTACAACCACAACTCATCATTCTCGGCGGTGGCATCAGTAAACATTTTGAAGATTTTGAAGAAAAAATTAAAATAGAAACGCCTGTCAAACCTGCGCAACTCCTCAACAGCGCTGGTATTGTAGGCGCCGCTTTATTTGCATCGGCAGCAAAAAAGTAGTAGATGCTAAATTAATTTATTTTTTTGTATCTAAACTTATCCCAGAAATTTTTCAAAAAAAAAACTGCCCCATTCGAGCAGCTTTTTTTATTATTTCGAAGACAAACCTCGTAAGTTTTTTTACACCTCTCAGATTTTTAAAACCTGCGAGGTGTATTATACCCACCCATCACGCACGAGGCGCAGTAGTTTTAATTTTCTTTTTACCTTGCACCGTCGAAGCTAATTTTACGGCTTCATAAACATTCACAATGCCGCCTGTTTTACTCAAACTGCTAAAAGGAACAGTCACATCACTACCTGGTTTTTTAACTTGGTAATTTTGTTTAGTCACCGAATTTTCGATGCACATTTTAACTTGCTCGGCGGTTAAAGTTGGAAAGTAAGAGCGAATAAGTGCAGCAACACCAGCAGTCACAGGCGAAGCCATAGATGTGCCAGAAAGACTTTTATATTTTCCATCAGGAACAGTAGAATAAATATCTACACCTGGTGAAAAAACATCAACGTTTTCGTGTCCGTAGTTAGAAAAACTGGCAACCGCATCTTCACCTTTTTTCCAAGAAAGCGCGCCGACTTCAATCCAATTCGGTGCTTTCTTTTTGTGAAACCAACCTGGTTTTTCATATTTCGCAGTTGGGAAATTACTATTTGCTTTGTCGTCATTGTCTTTTGAATCGTTACCCGCCGCATGAACGATGAGTACGTCGTGTGCAGCTGCATATTTAACGGCTTTATCAACTACAGCTTTATCCCAAGAATAACCTTTTCCGAAACTCATATTAATGACTTGCGCGCCATTATCAACAGCATACATGATGCCGTTCGCAACGTCTTTATCGCGTTCGTCACCATCGGGTACAACGCGCACAGCCATAATCCGAACGTTATCAGCTATGCCATTAATGCCAATATTATTATTTCGAATTGCGCCGATGATACCTGCAACGTGCGTTCCGTGCATGGCATCGGGTCCTTTAACGTCGTTGTTGCCGTAATTATGTTCATAATCGTTGTTCTGATCGTCCTTAACGATGTCTTTTCTCGGATTATAATCAACATTGTATTGGTATTTAGCTTTTGTTTCGTAATGATCAATACCTTCTTGAATCTGTTCCATCAAATCATCTTTCACACCTTTAACCGTAATGGTACCACTTTCAGTACTTAAACGTTTAAGCAAAATATTTTTACCAGCATTTAGATTTGGGTTTGTGCCAGCGTTGATGGCTTCTAAATTTTCTTTAGTAGCCGGTTTATCACCTAATTTTTCTGCCACAGCATCCAATCCGCCAGCAACAATTGTTTTAATAGATTCTAACTGTGCCAATTCTTCTTGCGCTTCTTGAATGTTTTGTTCAACTTCCTTTTTCCATTTTTTGTATAACTCGTATTCTTTTTTATCGGAAGCCGCTACTTTTGTTGAATCAATATTATCGTACTTAGGTTTTATTTTTGCATAAAGGCGCGTCATCTCAATCGTTTCGTGATTTACATTTTTGCCGTCTGCACCACCTAAAAAATTCCAACCATGCACGTCATCCACATAACCGTTTCCATCATCGTCTTTACCATTGCCTGGTATTTCGCCAGTGTTCGTCCACATAATACTTTTTAAATCTTCGTGGTTATAATCTACACCGCCATCAATAACGGCAACAATAACTGTCTGACTTTTTTTACCTTTTAGCAACTCTGCGTAAGTTTTGTCTGTACTAACACCATTGACATTATTTGCTGTGGCGTCGAGATTAAACCAATTATCGGGTGCTTTATTTTGCGCACTTGCTATCGAAATTAAAAAACAGACACTTAGTAGTGCGCATTTTATTTTTAAAAACATTTTTTGATTTATTTAATGATTACAATTAACGCTCAAAATTACTTTTTATTCAATAATTTCTCGAACTTTACTAACTAAAATAACCCTGTAAGGTTGCAAATTCTTTTTTTTAATTTTAGACAATTTCTTTAATTTTTTCTAATAGAATTTCCGCCAATCGCTGCTTTGATTCCACAGTCCAACCCGCAATGTGTGGCGTTACAAAAACATTGTCAAAACCGTAAAGTTCTGAATACATTTCGCGCTCAGAAGTAGAGTAAGAGTTTACTTTTTCGTTTTCAAAAACATCCAGACAAGCACCGCGCACTTTTTTATTTTTTAAAGCATTTAAAAGGCTTTTTGTTTCAATAACATTTCCACGCGATGTGTTAATAAGAATTAGAGGTTTTACACACTGTGCTAAAAAATTTTCATCCACAAAATGTTTTGTCTCAGTTGTCAGTGGTAAATGAAAACTTATGATGTCGCACTCGCTTTGAATTTCGTTGAGAATTGATTCTGTGTAATTAGAAAAATTGTAGTTAAAAGTATTGGTATCAATTTCAGGCGAGATAAAACTTTTACGCGGTGCTGTAAAATGTTTTTGCGCAATATTTTTTGGAAGAAACTTTTTTAAATAACCCTTGGTTAAATATTTATCAAAAATTAAAACGTCTGCACCTAATCCGAGAAGTTTTGTAGCAAAACTACTCCCCGTATTTCCGAACCCAACGATGCCAATTTTTTTACCTAATAATTCTGCGCCGCGATTTTCTTCGCGTCTCCAAACAAAATTTTTAACTTCATCGTTCGCGCGATTCATATTGTTCATCAAACTCAACAGCATTCCAAGTGCGTGTTCAGCAACAGCATTTCTATTTCCTTCCGGCGAACTTAGAACTGCGATATTTTTTGATTCAGCGTAAGGTATATCCACTATTTCCATTCCTGAACCGACACGACCGACAAATTTTAAATTTTTTGCCAAGTCTATCATCGCGCTATCAACATTTATTTTAGAATTAATGATGATACCGGCATAATCAGAAATTATAGTGCGTACTTCTGCGTCTGAAATTTTAGGCTGATAGTCGCACACAAATGCAAGTGCTTCTAATCCTTGAATGAGAGATTGGTGTACGTCGTCGGTGATAAGAACTTTCATAATTGATGGTTGGCAGTTGACAGTTGACTGTTATTGATTGCTTGTTTTCTATCAACTGTCAACTGTCAACTATCAACTAAATTAAGCTACTTTCAATTTCGTTATAAACGTATTCACAAGTTTATCGGAAGCGTAATCGTACGTTACTTCAAATGCATTTACATTTTTAGAAGACGGCAATTCAAACATAAGGTCTGTCATAATCGCTTCGCAAACAGAACGCAACCCACGCGCACCAAGTTTATAGTCGAGCGCGACTTGCGCAATTAACCCAAGTGCATCTTCCGTGAAAGTTAAATCAATACCTTCAAGTCTGAACAATTTTTTATATTGTTTGATGATTGCGTTCTTAGGTTCTGTCAGAATGCGGAGCAATGCTTCGTAATCAAGAGGTTCTAAATGCGTGATGACGGGCAAACGACCCACCAATTCTGGAATGATACCGAACGATTTAATATCTTGGGGTGCAATAAATTGTAGCAAAGTTTCGCCATCAATTTTTGCTTTATTTTCTTTTTTGTAGCCAATGACACTCGTGTTTAATCGGCGACCGATAATTTTTTCAATCCCATCAAATGCACCACCACAAATAAATAAAATATTCGACGTATCAAGCGCGATGAGTTTTTGTTCTGGATGTTTTCTGCCGCCTTGCGGTGGTACTAAAACTTCCGTGCCTTCTAACATTTTTAATAAACCTTGCTGAACACCTTCACCCGAAACATCGCGTGTTATACTCGCGTTGTCTTGCTTGCGTGCAATTTTATCAATCTCGTCAATATAAATAATACCGCGCTCGGCAGATTTTACGTCGTAATCGCAAACTTGCAACAAACGCGTGAACATACTTTCCAAATCTTCACCGACATAACCTGCTTCTGTGAAAACCGTGGCATCCACGATGCAAAACGGCACGTTGAGTAATTTAGCAACCGTACGCGCAATTAAAGTTTTTCCTGTGCCTGTTCTACCAACCAAAACTATATTTGATTTCTCAATTTCTACTTCATCATTTTTATCTGTCGGCGCGTTCAAGCGTTTGTAGTGGTTGTAAACTGCGACAGAAATAACTTTTTTAGCATCATCTTGTCCGATGATGTGTTGATCCATATAGTTTTTTATTTCAATCGGTTTTTTATCGAAAGTCGGCAATTTGGGTACCTTGCTTTTACTTTTTTTACCCTCCGTACCTTCTTCCTCATAGAGCATGTGAAAACCTTGCTCTAAACAACTCTCACAAATATTTGCATCAATGCCACCCAACAGCATAGCGACTTTATCGTCTGTTCTGCCACAAAAATTACAATGTTTCTGTTCAATTCTTTTTGCCATGCACGCTATTGTTCTACTGTTCTTTATAAAAAAAAGCAAAGATACGTCCTTGCGATGCGTAATTAAAATAATGCCCCCAATTTTTCAATCGGAGGCATTATTTAAGGGAATAACTAAGAAGTAAGAAGGAGTAGGGCATAACGAATAAATAAAAATAAAAAGAAATTAACCATTTATAAGATCAGCCGTTCCTTATTACTTGTTCCCTGTTACATATTCCTTAACTATGCTATTTTTCTTGACAACACTTCGTCAATTAATCCATACGTTTTAGCTTCTTCGCCCGTCATCCAATTGTCGCGATTACTATCGCGATCAATTTCTTCCAACGTTTTGCCAGTGTGTTCCGCCAAAATATTGTATAAATTGCGTTGCATTTTTTTCATCAAATTGTACGTAATTTCTACATCAGACATCTGACCTTGTGCGCCACCGCTTGGTTGGTGAATCATAATGTGGCTATGTCTCAAGCAACTGCGTTTTCCTTTTTGTCCAGCTGCCAATAAAACTGCACCCATTGAAGCCGCTAAACCTGTGCAAATAGTTGCAACATCTGGCGTAACGTATTGCATGGTGTCGTAAATGCCGAGTCCGTCAATCACAGATCCGCCTGGACTATTGATGAACAATTGCACATCGCGTTTTGCGTCCGCACTTTCTAAAAATAAAAGTTGCGCTTGGATGACGTTTGCAACATAATCGCTCACAGGAACGCCCATGAAAATAATGCGGTCAGCCATTAAACGACTAAAAACATCAATTTGCGTCATGTTCATTTGGCGCTCTTCAATAATTGCGGGTGTGAATCCCGTAATATCAGGCACGGAAATGCCACGAACACTCTTATCCATGTATTTTTCAAGGTGCATCGAACTCATTCCGAGATGTTTGACCGCGTATTTTTTAAACTCGTCTTGTGGTACCATAATAAAATAAATCTTGGGTGAAATAAAAACGTTAAACTAATGACGCTAATTAAACTGTTTTATTGCAAACATTGTTCGCGTATTTTTTTACTAAGTCACTTCTACGTATTCTGTATCTTCAATTTCATTTCCGTGCGAATGCTCCGTCCCGTGTTCATGGTCGTGCGTTTCACCTAATTCCGCTCCAACGGGTTGTTTGAAATAAAATTGGAATTTTTCCTGAAAAACTTCGTCGCTTACAAAAATATTTTCCGTCTTATCTTCATCAAAAACAAATTGGGCGATTTTAGTTTTCTTTGCCGTGTCTATATAATGCTGATAATCGGGTGAATTTTCTTCTTTGGCTTTATTGAAAATATTTTCGTGATACTGCGGATATTCGAAATCAGGAGGTAAACCCATTTGCGCATTGAAGACGCTGAGAAATATTTTGTAAACTTCTGAACGCGTGACGCTTAGACCGAAGTGAACCATTAAAGATTCTAAAGTATTTGAACGTTTAAAGAACGATTTATAATTCTGTATAAACTCACCCAAAGAAATTTCATCCATATTTGGATTTCTATTTTTTATGAGAAGTCTTAAATATTGTTCTGGATATGTTGGATGATATTTTTCAACTAACGCATCAATTAGACTTTCAGAATAAAGCAAATTTTCTTCAAAATAATACGACTCGCGCATTTGTTTTTCAATGAATTGGCGAAAATCTGCTTCTGTTTTAATTTCTTGTTTCGATTGCTCCGCAATTTTCGCTAAAAATTCTTCATCAAGTTTTGCAGGCACTTTACGACGAATTCCTGTCAGTTCGATTTTAATTGTTTCTGGCGCAACAAAATCTTCTGGTTTACCCAAAATATTTTTTACCACAAATGCCACATCGCCACTTTGTTTATCTAAATCGGCAAGTGTTGCAATTAAAGTATCGCCAATTTTAGCAGATTTTAATTCTTCCGCAAGTTTTTCGTTGCAATCTTGTGGAGCCAGAACGGTCTCGTTTAAAACTTCATTATTATCGCCTATGAACTTCGCATCGAATGTTTCGCCCGCTTCAGCCGTTAAACCTTTTTCTGTAACAGGTTCAAGTTTGCCATAATTTTTAAGGATGACGTCAATTTGTTTATTGAGTTTTTCTTCCGTCACCGTCATACAATGACGCGGAACGAGTTTTATATCTGCATCGGTAATTTGCAAGAAATTTTGTTTAGCAACACAAAAAGAAAAAGTAATGTCTTTATTCTCTTTGTTGCCAAAAACCACGGCGTCCGAATCGTTCATAGCCATAGGCTCACCGACCAATTCGAGTTTGTTTTCGTCAATATATTTATTGACTGTCTCAGAAATTATCTTATTCACTGATTCTACCGTAAAAGTATCGCCGTACATGGATTTAGCGAGTTGTTTAGGCATTTTACCAGGGCGAAAACCGCGCACTTGTGCACGTTGCGCATATTTGGTAATATCTTTTTCTGCTTTAATTTTATATTCTTGTTCTGGAAGAAAAACCTCTAAGCGCCATACATTGTCGCTTAATTCGTGAGCTGTTACGTTTGCCATATTTTTTTGTAAGGTAGGATAATGTAAGCGACTGTTTTGAAACAGTTTTTTATTGTTTTGTGCGGGCGGAGGGACTCGAACCCACACACCTTGCGGAGTCAGATCCTAAGTCTGATGCGTCTACCAATTTCGCCACGCCCGCAGTAACAATAATCCGCAATATAAATTTTTTATTTAGCGGGTGCAAAAGTAAAATTATTTTTTATTTGCCGAAGTGAAAATCCTATTCCAACGAATACCATTAGGACCTGACGACATCCAAATAAATAATGGTTTGCCTACTATGTGATCTTCTGGTACAAATCCCCAAAAACGCGAATCTTCCGAATTATGACGATTATCACCCATCGCCCAATAGTAATCTTGTTTAAAAGTATAGCTATCTGCATCTACACCGTTAATCGTGAATTTGCCATTGTTGTTAACTAAAGAGTTTTTTTCATAAATAGTAATAATACGTTCATAAAGTGCGATATTTTCCTTCGAAAGTTTTACAGTTGCGCCTTTTGCAGGAATAGTAAGCGGTCCGTAATTATCAACTGACCATTTAAAATGGGCTGTATCGCTCGGGAAAATATCGGCGCGAACGGTGTTGTTTGGTCTCAGTTCGACGGTAACACCAGAAAGAGATTTAATTTTTTCAACCTGCTCTGCATTGAGTGTAAAAAAACCATCGCGCGCATTTTCTCCTAAGTCAGTTACATTTACACCCCATTCTTCTAATTTTTCCAAACTCACTTTACCCATAATATGATAAATGAATTGCGCTTTTTCGGGCATTTTTTCTTGAACGCCATTGATATAAATTTGTCTATCACGCACTTCTAAAGCATCACTAGGCAATGCAACGCAGCGTTTTATGTAATGGTCTTTCTTATCAATCGGTCGCGCTAAAACTTCTTCTTTTAAATATGGACGACCCATTTGTCGCAACTGACCAACGTTCCAAGTTCTATCGGGCGAAACAATAACGCTATCGCCGATAGGCCAATTAAAAACAAAAGGCGCATTGCGTTCTACTTTTTCAATGGCAGGCAAACGGAAATACGGAAAACTCGGTTCTTTTAAATACGATTCAGACCCAATAACTGGAATTTGATTATGCAATAATGGAATTTGCAAAATTGTCATCGGTGTGCGAATGCCGTAATGCGCTTTGCTCACGCATAAATAATCGCCAACTAAAAGTGAACCTTCCATTGAAGAAGTTGGAATGGTGTACATCTCAAACAAAAACATTCTGATGAATGCCGCTGCAAAAACGGCAAAAACAATCGCTTCAAACCAATTGCGCGCTTCCGATTTTTTATAAGGGCTACCATCTAAACGTTTAAGCGCAATTTTATCTTTTTTGCCCAACGCATTGTGCAAATCTTCTTTGTATTGTTTTTCTTTTGTAACAACTTGTCCTTCGTATTTTGAATTATCTTTTGAAATTTTCCAAAAAATAAAAGGCGAAAAAACGGTTGCCCAAAAACTATCGCTGAGTTTAAATTTTCCAAACGAGCGGACTAAATCTATTTTTAAACCCACATAGACAAAAATATTTACGATGGGTGCGAGCAAAAGCCACGCATGCCACGTCGGACGACCGACCAATTTACAGATTTCTTGAAAATTAAGAACTGGTACTAAAGCCTTCCATTTTTCTACGCCAGCTTTTTCAAAAACTGGCATTAAAGTGAAACACATTAACGCATAAATGAGTGCTATAACAACTAATATTATCACGATTTAATTTTTTATGTGCAAAAATATAAAAACAAGACTGATTACATCCAAAATTATGAGATGATTTATACATTATCGCAATTTTTCGATAAACAATAAGAATTATTCGATATAAATTTGAGCGATTTTTATTTTTAAAGAAATTATCCGATTGTAAACCTCTCAGAAATGGGTAATCTTTCTAAAACTTAACCATTTAAACACTGGTAGAACTTTATTATTAGCTATGGAAAATCACGAAAATTTAGAAAGCGATTTTATTTCACCTCCTGTGGATGTTGGATATTTACAAAATGCGCCGCAACCTAAAACCGTCATACAAGAAATTTTAAGATACAGTTTATATTTTTTAGGGGGATTACTTTTGTCGCAATTGCTTACGCTGTTACTTCAAAAAGTTTCAGGTATAGATATTGTGAGTTTAGCTTCTGGAAATAAAGGTGTGGAAATGAATATTGCACAGCGGAATACTTTGCGCGTATTGATTTTTATGAACCAAGTATTTCTAATTGGTTTACCCGCTTATTTAACGCTTCACTGGGCAAATAAATTAGGATGGTTTAAATCGCTTGGTCTCGATAAAC
>ENA-OBIO01001260-OBIO01001260.1-metagenomes-genome-assembly--contig:-NODE-1260-length-10500-cov-3.41972_pt1 | contig 10500 bp, 2 predicted proteins | sample MGYA00153383_OBIO01 | MGnify analysis MGYA00153383 | reverse complement strand
CTTGGATTAAGTGGGATTTTGTCGGCGGTTATGGAGATTAGTTAGTTGTTAGTTTACTTTGATTTCACCAACATTGCAAGTATTACTTGAATTATCCTCTCATATAATTTATCATTAGTCTCAAGTTCTTTCACTCCTTCAGGGTGCCCTTTTACTACATTTGGGAACCATGGCGTGGCATCAATCTCTAATATCTCAGGCTTGCCTTCATCTGCAAAAGTAAAATCAATAGAAGCTAAATTGAGGCTTCGAAGACTAATATAAAAAAACTACTGTTTTCTAAAATATGGCATACCTGTATAATTAGCAGCATCAATAATTCGTTGCACTTGATTTGGAGCTGTATTCTCTGGTAATTTTGCAATATCGAAATATTTAATAATATCTGCTTCATTAGTAATTGCAGGTGTACCTGCTATAAGTTTTACTAAATAGCAATAAACTAACTCATTTTGTTTTACTTTATTATATATTCCAATAAGACTAATTATTTGCGACTTACAAGTAATTTCCTCTTCAATTTCACGTAAAATAGCATTGTCTGGCAGCTCTTCTATATCTACTCCGCCGCCTGGCAAGTTCCAAAGATCTTTATCTCGTCTATGACAAAGTAGGACTTGTTGTTTTTCATTAAAAATTACTGCGAAGACTCCCATTGATGCAAGTATTGGTGTTTCATTCATATTAAGATAATAAAAAAGCACTTCAACAATATAGTCAAAGTGCTTAGTTTTCAATTTACACTCTTTTCAAAGTGATTTTAGAACTGATTTAGGGAAGTGATACCTCCATTCCAGAGACGTTGATACTGTTTTTTAACTTCAGGAATCGAGCCAAAGAAGGTGACAAGTGATTTTGCATTAGCTTCCATACGGATAAGGTTTTCTAAAGCCTCATCAATAGTCCTGCCAAACCAAAACCCTCCATGTTCATAATGATTTGCTGCGAGCCCATGCTCGAGCATTTCATTATTTCTGGGAGTTAGAACTTCTATACCTGTGAGTTTTGATTGAAGAGTAAAAGGCAGAATGGGTAAGTTTGCGATGGCAAAAAGTTGACTGTATAAAGGGTGGCAGTGTACACAGGCATTAGCCAAAGGATTAGCTTTGAAATAAGCAAGTTATCTAGATACTTTATTATTCAAATTACATTATTCAAATTCTAAAAAACCACCGTTTTTTAAACCTAGTAATTGTGCCAGCGCCCCCGGAACAAAAGCCCCTGATCAAATCCTTAGGTTTTGTAAACTCCTAAAAACTAAAACCGTACCTATAACCTTAGCCTAATAGCGCTTGACAATAGCACTAATCCTTGTTATCTCTTAGGTAATTGTTATATTTTCTATTGATTTAATATTATTTATGTTTGTCTTCCCCCTTGGTTCTTTTGTGGCCAAATCCAACGCAATTCTAAGCTTCGGTATTACTTTCTTAATGTTAATAGGGGCTTTGGTTAGTTCGACTCCTGTCACCGCCCTATCAGAAGCTTTCTTGCAACAGGTCTCTTCCCAAAGCTACCAGGCAAGTGTAGAGACTAAGCGGGCTAAAGATTTGATTGATATTCGGGATAAAGCAGAAGTTGTAAGAAAGCAAGAAGCTGAAAAGAGGGGCTTGGAATTAGCTATTAGCGGTTCTTGCTTCGATAAGGTTGGTTGGATAGAAGATACAGGGGCGACTGGTAAAAGCTTGAATACTACTAGTTACTTTGTCCCAAGGAATAGAACTATCCCGTCAACTTATAATCCAGCTACCAATCCATCTTCCTATGTGGTGATTAGTTGTAATAGTACTGATAAGATAAACTATTTGGATACTGCAACCAGTAAATTCCAGGTAATTAATAATAAAATAGAAAAAAAAGATATTAAACTAGAGGGATCTCAGTACGCATATACTAATACGGCTAATGACTTTAAGGCCTACTTTGGAACTAATCCAAATATGGGTTGGTTATTCAAAGGGCAGGATACAACTATTAAGGTGTCGGCTGTTGGGTTGAAAGTGGAGGAAAAGGGAGATTCTAAAGTGGGATCTAAACTAGAAACTAAAGTCGTCCCTCTAGCTATCAACGCTCCCATCCTAAAGGAGAATACTATAACCTATCCAGAAATCCTACCAAATATTGATCTTCAATACATTGTCACAAACCGAGGAGTGAATAAGTTCTTTGTGCTAAAGAGCGTGGAGGCTCTCAAGAATAATCTAAAAGAAATTAGTTATACCCTAGATAATGGAACGGATGTTAAAGTTATAGAAGAAGACAAAGAAGTAAAGCAAGCAAAAGAACAAAAAGAAAAGACTTATACACCGCCAGTTACTGCAACTCCTTTGGAAAAGGGAAAGCTAGAGAGTAAGACTCCTGATACAACTAATAAAACTACCGACAGTAAAACTACCGACAGTAAAACTACAGAGATTAAACCAAATGACAATAAAACCAATGTCAAAGAACTAGAAATCAAGGACACAAAAGGGACAAGTTCAGTTAAGATTAATAAACCGGTCACCTTTGATTCTAAGCCCGTTGTCCAGAGTCCAGAGGTTGCTAAGGTTACTACTCCTAGTACTTCAACTCCAACCGCTACTCCAACCGCTACTCCAACTCCAACCAAACCCAAAGCTGATAACCCTGTCCTAGAGAATAACTTTAGCCTATCTCCTGATAACAAAACCATTACTATCCAACTAGATCAAGAATACAAAGATTATCTAGGGAGTAAAGAAAGAGTCTATCCGATTATGATTGATCCTGAGACAGTTGGTTCTGGCCCGATGGCCGATACTTGGGTTAATGAGAGTACCCCTGATAGCGTTAGAACTAGTGAGATTCCTAATCGAGCTCATTTGGTAGTTGGAGGCGACGCGGATATTAATGGCGGATACGTGGGTAAGGCTAGAAGCTGGATAAAGTTTGGGATACCCAATAATGTAGAGAGGGGATCATCTGTAGTTTCGGCTCAAATTCAAGTACGTCAATACGATGGTAATGCTATGAAAATGGAGGTTAAGAATGCTTGTGATTTTAATGAATGGAGTCTTAGTTGGAATAACCAGCCATGTATAGCAGACAAACGAGCTGAAATCTGGTCAGAAAACTTCTGGTGTGGAGATGTTGGCTGTGGTAAATGGCTTGGGTCATCTGACATTGGGAGCTTAGTTCGGGACAATTTAAACAATAATCAGCGAGAAATGAGAGTCGAGCTCAACGACGACGCAGAATCTTCTAGGTTATACCGAAAAGTAGTCTTTTGTAGTGGGGATGGTAGTACAGATAACCACCCTTGCAAAGCTGGAACTGGTCAAGCCCCTGTCTTGCAAATCACTTATGACAATTGGCAAAACCGCGCTCCAGCCAATCCCAATATCTTTGCCCCGGGTAAGAACACCCAATATAATCTAGGTTGTAACAAAAGTGATACTGGTTTTGATAATCCCCCTAGCCCCCTTTATCAAGGGGGGACTCCTAGTAACACCCAAATCACCAAACAAGATGGCAAGTGTAATCAAGATAAGATGGGTTACGGGATAGGATTTAACAATATAAATGACGGGAATAATGGGGACAGAGATGAACCATATTTAACAGCCGATGTCGGTAATCTCCAAAATGGCTGGTTCTCAAACTTAGCTAATCGAGACAGAGTCAATAATAATCAAGACGCTTGGAAATTCTTTAATACCTATTCTGGTGTCTTTGGAGCTAGGGGTTATATAGCAGATAGATATGGAGTCAACTCCCAGTGGGCTGGTGGATCTGATAGACTAGATAATCAAATGGCCATTGTCGATAAGTCAGCTCCAGTTCAAGTCAGTCCCCAAGTGGTATTACCTAGTAATAGTCCGACAGTGGATTATGTCAATGGGGTGATTAATTCTAATCCCCCTAGCCCGCTTGATAAAGGAGGGAAAGTTGACGTAAGTAACCAAAATGGGATTACCTACCTGGGCCGAAACCCACTTGACCCAAACAATACCAATCTTCAAGTAACAGCCCCAGCTCCCCAGTACTCTGATGATCTGCTCTCGAGGGTTCGAATCAAGAACAAAGAAAATAGTGCTGTCCTAGATATTAGTAATGGTATTCTAAACAACGGAACTAATATAAACATGTGGCGCAATAACCCTTGGATGCAAGCAACTGGCTTTGTGATGGATGGTAATCGATTCAGGACAGCTAATACCAATAACAATACTAATTATTGTCTAGATGCCATGGGGGGAACTACTACCAACACGCCAATCCATCTTTGGGAATGTCATCAAGGTTACAATCAAGACTGGTTCTTTGATACCGTAACTAGTCAAATCAAAATGTTGAGTAGACAAGATCTCTGCTGGGAGCAAGTCCGTACCTACGATGATGCAACCCCATCGGCTATCAGTCTACAAAATTGTAGTAGCGCTGGTACCGCAAGTAATCCAACTACCATCAAATCAACCCAGCAATTCATCCTAGAGAATATAGAGGAGATTAGACTTAAGCTAAAGGATACTGATAGGTCGATGCTATATACCAATAACGATGGTTATACTGGATCGCTTCTAGCTTTTAACTACGACGGACTAGACTGGCAAAAGTTTTACTATTCTAACCTAACAAAAGAAATCCGTAATCACAGCGGTCAGCATTGTTTGACCAGTCCTACAACCAGCGGACAACGAGTTAGTATTCGAGACTGTGCTAATTCCAGTAATCCAGATCCTACCGCTCGTAAAGTCAATCCTGAACAGCAATGGATATTTGAAAATGGTGTAGTCAAAAGCACTCTTGCCAATAGCAATCTATGTCTGTCTGCAGAAGGTAACAAATGGGAACCCGGGACAAGCGCCCTATCAGTCACCTGTAACCCAAATGACGGTAATCAACAAATCTATAAGGAATCGGTTTTTAAGCGATATTTCCCAACCCTTGGCATGCAGACTCAATCCTCTATTCTAAGGCTTACAACTAATAACGGGACAACCCAAGTCAATCCAAACGACGACGCTAACTGGTCAATGCTACCGCTGCAAACTTCCCCCAGCATTCAATACGCCAATAACCCAAGCTCGACTAATCCAAAAGATAAAATCTTGAATCAAGAAGATGTCTTTGGGATAACTACCAAGGGACTAGATAGAATCACTGGGGATGGAAATCAACTAAATCAAAGCTACTGGTCAAATATTGCAAAGTTTAAACTAGATATTGATAAGCCAGTTATCAAAGAGACAAGTATTGTCCAAGTAGGTAACACTTTGAATATTACAACTACAGCTACAGACAGGAATTTAGCCCTTGTTCAAGTAGAACTAATCCAGAATATGGGTGGGCTAAGAGCTACTATTGCCAAAGAGTCTGGGTGTAGGCTAAACAGTTCAACGGTAACTCAAGCTCCAACCCAAGCTCCAATCCAAGCTTGCAATATCACCAAAACCCAATTTCTAGAGCAGGATAACAAACTAAGTTTTAATCTGGACATCGGGACTAGTCTACTATCAGGTATCTATGAAATCCAAATCAGGGCTTATGACAGGGCCGGTAACGTAAGCGACGATCAGGCAACTAATAACATGGTTGAAATAGATAGAGATCCAGCCAAAATAGCCATTACCTATCCAGTCAATAAGGCTTGGGTCAGTACTCCAAGTACCACCCTTCAAGGAGCGGTAGCTGGTTATAACTACGGAGCGACTGGAAATGCGAGTCAAGAGAGAAATCGAGATGTAGATAAATTGACTATTGAGAATGTTACGGCTAGTTCGACAACTCCAACTACAACAACCCCACCTCCAACTCCAACTCCAACTACTCCAACAACAACTATCCCAATCCAGGGCAATAAGAACTGGACTACGACTGTTAATCTCCAACCAGGTAATAATCAATTCAAGTTAGAAACTACTGATAAAGCTGGTAACAAATCCAATTGGATTGGAGATACAAGTACCGCGGCAGCTGATACTACCAATAACAAACAAGGCAAACAAGCCAAATGGGAAGTCAATTTAGACACCAGCAGTCCTAGAATAGACAAAGTAGAAGTCTACCAAAAAGATGCTACAACTAATTTGAATACCTTAGTTCCAGCTCCAAGTGCTAGTGACCCAAGTCCAAGTATTTCTAGTTCTAATCCAAGCTTTGTGATTCAATTGTCGGATCCACTTATGAAGACTCCTGGAACTACGGGTACTCCTGGAACTACTGGTACTCCAACCGATATCCCAACTACATCTTCTGGTATAAACTTTGGTCTCAATCCAAAAGGCTACTATCTAACTTTGATCAAGGAAGAAGTTGAAAATGGTAAGATTGTCAATCGAGAGATCCCCCTTTACTATAGTGATACAGTGGTTAGTGACCCAAACCCATCCCCACGACTTGCCTCTAACTTAGATTGTTCTAAGAGTGCAGGAAGTCCTACTGTGCCAATGACTGCTAATCCAATAGCTTGCCGAATAAGCCTAGCTAATTTAGTTAATGGAAAATATAGCTTATCAGTCAAAGTCTTAGATCGAGCCGGGAATAGTAGCCCTGTTTCCAGTGACACTAGTTGGACTGTTAATAGCTTTCAGCAAGGTTCTGTTAATCTAGATATCTTACCAAGGACAGTATTGCAACCTAATCTCTTAGTTACCCCAATTGATAAAGCCACTACAACCAAAGGCTATACAATTATCAATGGAGTCAGTACACCTTATTCCAAGAATCTAATCTGTGTTAACAGCCCGGAACTTAGAAGTCAAAACCTAATTAGACTAGCTAATAATTCAGGCTCTAGCCTAAGTACTAATCCAAGTTACGGTAAAGGGTTGGACTGTGATCTAACAGTTAAGGTAGCAGCTAATATGATAGGTCAAGTAGCCAGTGGATTAGTTTTACCTATTGCTGGGAGTAACTATGAGGTCTCGATTGTGCGAGTTAGTGATGGTACTACCAATACCACAAATACTACCAATGGCGACGCAGTAGTCACCTCTACCCGCTCCAACCTATCGACTATTTCTTATTCTACGCCAGACTCCTTTGGTGGTTTGGAAGTTACAACTAGTTTGGACGGATTAAATACCGCAAGTGAAGTCCAAGAAGTACTTAATGGAACCAAAAGTATAAACAGCCTAAAGAAAACCACTATCAAAGTCGCAGTTCCCCGAGGGACAGAAGCCCTAGATGTAGATTACGGAGATTTAACTAATCTAAATATCCTACCCAATACAGCAATTTCAACCAGTGACCAAGGAGTCAACGGGATAACTGGAACTAATGGTGGAAGTTATGGCAGCCCTAGTAATGGGATGCTTAATTTTAATTACAAGCGAATAGCCGTAGTCAATGATCTTGTAGAGACAACCGCAGTCCTAAATCCAACTAAGGACGCTACTATCAAACAGAATCAATTCCAAAAAACCACTACAGCTCAATTAGCTACTCCAAACTCCCCTGCGGTTCCAGCAATAGCTATTAAGAACGGAAATGACTTATCCCGAAAGGAACTCTTTAACCCCTGTAACCAAGAGACTTGTACTTGGACTGTTAATTACTATCTTCCCTACTATCAATCAGGAGGCAAATATGATATTAGAATCAGAATGTACAAAGGAGAGAGTATTACCGAAGCCTCCCGCTCAATCGAAATCAACGGTATTATCCCAACTACCCCAACCCTACTGAGGGCTGATAAAGGTGTTTTATCCAATCAATGTCGATATCAAAGGAGTCTTGTAGCTACTACCACGCCTACACCTACAACTACACCTACAACAACTCCCCCAATCAATCAAACGGCTAATAACACTATCACAAGTCCAAACTCTTGTTTAGAATATAATGTCATTGGCAATAGCAGTATTATAGCTGGTAGTTCTACCGGTACCATCCCAACTATCTACTCCAACTCAGACCGTAATAAGTTAATTATCGGAGCTGATAAAGATACAAGCCTATTTATTCAAGTTACCAAACCTGACAAAAGTATAGAATACTTGTCTAGGCGGACTAATAATGCAGGAGTTCTCTATTTAGATTACTTACCGCTCTTGGATGGAGCCTATCAATTTGCACTAATTCGAAATAACGATGGAATCTATACCCCAAGTTTTAGGCTTGTTCGAGATACTATCTCCCCAACTCTAACTAGCACTAAGACAACTAATCTATCCAATCCAGATAGTACTAATCCTTGGGCTAGAACAGGAGACAATATTTTATTTAATATTACAACCAACGAACCAATAGCCACTGGAGCCGTAGTTGGTGAGAATGGATATAGGAGTCCAGTGGTTAAGGCTTTGACAGTAAATCCCCCTAGCCCAACAACCAATCAAACAACCACCCAAACCAACTGTGCAAACTTCACCCCAATAGACTTATTGGCTGGAACTCTGGTTGGTGGTCTAACTAATAATAGCTCTACTCCAGCTATTCCAGCTAGTTGCCATAACGACTACCTTAATTCCCTAGACTCAACAACCAGTCTAACTATTACCCGTGGAGAAGAAGGTCTCTATACTCCAACCATCCTACTAACTGACATTGCAGGCAATAGTAGTCTAATTACGAGTGGGAGTAATCCCAATCCCCCTAGCCCCCTTTATCAAGGGGGAATGACTCCACCGCAATTTCAAATCAATAACCAAAAGTCAATAGCTGGAAGTACAATTCAGAGAACTATCAATAATACAGCCTTCTTCGATTACAACGACCTATACTACGCCAGCCCTATTATCCTGGATACCGAAACCCCAGCCATCAAAGCCACCCTACCAACCAATTACCCTTATAGTACAGCTCCACGATCTAACTCCCTAGACTTTAGACTTTATCTAGACAATACAACTCCAACAAGTTTAGACTGGGATATCAAACCTTACCAAGACAATAAGGATGGGGTCAATGCAGATGGACTACTTCCCGAAGCAGACAGAATTACTGGAAGAATAAATAACACCATTAACAGTAACAACACAATCAATACCAGTAATCCAAGAACAACGGCCAATACTCTATTTACAACTAGAAGTAGCACTAATACTACAACTCTTTACCCGAGGCTCGAAAAAGGTCTTAGAATTCAATTAGATAACAATAGTTATAATAGTAAGAATAAGACCCAATCCTTACCTAATGGAGAGAGTAAACAAGTTAGAACCGTAACTACCCAAACTAACTACACCAACTGTACCCAAGCTCGAACCGTTAACAAAGTAGGGCAGGGAAACATAATCACCCAAAACGGGGAAGACTGTACACTGGCAATAGATCTATTACCTATTCTGGATACTAATCAACCAAGCTTTGGAGCCTCTGATAACGGTACTCCAAGTACTAGAACCAATCTTAACTATACCGTAGTAGATTTAGCAGGTAACAAGAGTGATCTCTCCACTACACTCCAAACTGCCATAGACAAAGACAAGCCACTAACTAGTAGTGAGGCCACTAGTCGCAACACAGCCGAGAACAGAACTAATACAACAACCGGATTAGTTGGTGGAAGTCAAATACTAGAGGTCAAAGAAGTAGAGACAGGCAGCGTCCTAACTAGTGATATAACCAATAAGACTATACTAGATACCAAGGTTATAGGAGAGCGAAACAGTGATTTAGTTGCCAATTTAAAACAAAGAACTAATCCAAATCCCAATAATCCAAGTAGCCCAACCAATCCAACCACCAATAACTATCCTTACGGAACTAGTCAAATGGATGATAATTGGAATGGTGGAACCAGATTCTGGTTAGGAGAGACTAAGCGGGATGATGATTCGACCCAAGCCTCCAACTGTACAACAATTAGCAGTAGCCCTATCAAGAACCGCAGACTAGGTTTGTGTAGTGATGGAGTTTATACTATGGCACAAACCCTTGTGGATACAGCTGGTAATAGAGGAACTGTTATGGAGAAGGCTGTGGAGAGGGATACTGTTAGTCCTGGGAGTCCGGTTGTTAGTTTGAGTAAGAGAGGGGATCGAGTTAGTGGGGAGAAGTTAAGTATTGGGATTAGCGGGGAAGCTGGGACTAAAGCCAACTTTAAACTAACTTCCAGCCAGTCCAAGGAGTGGTACTATGAAAGCTATCTTGATGCCTTTGGTAATTATAATAGCAGCAACCCAATTGGAACTCTCTTATGTGGTGGTTTCAAGTATACTATTACAGCTACCCTGACTGATAAAGCAGGTAATGTCTCTACTCCCACGACCCAAGCTATAACAACAGCCGAATGTTTAGTCTGTACCACTAGCGGAAATCTTGGTATTTTAACTGTACCACTACGTCAAAATGTGAGCGCGGGAGACAGGTTTACGGCTAACACTATCGGAGTCTTTGGCAACTATGCCGGCTATCAGGAACTTCACGCCGGTCAAGATTACAACCAATACCGTGGTGCTCCAATTTATGCAGCAGCCAGTGGAACAGTAGTTCGAGTCAATGGCGGTTTTCCAAATGAGGGATGGGAAGACAACCCTGCCGGTTACGCCAATTCTGTCTATATCAAACATAGTCTAAATATACCTAATAGTA
>ENA-OBIO01001258-OBIO01001258.1-metagenomes-genome-assembly--contig:-NODE-1258-length-10506-cov-4.29978_pt1 | contig 10506 bp, 9 predicted proteins | sample MGYA00153383_OBIO01 | MGnify analysis MGYA00153383 | reverse complement strand
GAGCAACCTCGATCGTTCCGGCGGCGAGCAGCTTGGGTACGACCTCCGGATCCATCATCTCGTTGAGAGCGTCGTAAAGGGGACGCAAGTACGGGTCGATCTTGTCGGTGAGCGAGCCGGGGAGGTAGCCGAGGCGTTCGCCAGCTTCAACCGCAGGGCGAGTGAGGATGATCCGCTCGACTTCTTTGCGCTGCAGCGCCTGCACGGCCTTCGCCATGGCGAGATAGGTCTTACCTGTGCCTGCTGGTCCGATGCCGAACACGATCGTGTTTTCGTCGATCGCGTCGACGTATTCCTTTTGGCCGAGGGTTTTCGGCCGGATGCTCTTGCCGCGGCTGGTGAGGATGGCCTGGCTGAGCAACTCCGCTGGGCTCACTCGATGGTCGGTGGCGAGAATCTTTGCAGACTCCGTGACACTGCGCTCGTCCAGCACGTTCTCGCCGTGTTCATGGTCGCTGCGCACCATCATGACCAACTCCTCGATAAGCCGCACGGCGGCGGACAGTTGACGAGCGTCGCCGTCCAGGGTGATTTCGTTGCCGCGCACGAGCACGGAGACTTGCGGATACTGGTTTTCAATCGCCTTCAAAAGCCGATCCTGCGGACCGAGCAGTCGCACCATCGCAACTCCGTCAACACGAATGACGGCGTGTTGCGCGGAGTTAGCCTCGGGAGATCGGGCAGAGGTGGAATCGCTATTGGCCAAGGGTTCCTTCGGGAAGAGGCCCACCGAGCAGGTGGGCATGAACGTGGAAGACGGTCTGCCCGGCGAGCGGGCCGGTATTGAAAACGAGGCGGTACTGCCCGCCGCAGTGATCGTCGGCGAGCTGTTGCACGATCGCTACGAGCTCGGCGAGCAGCGCCGGGGCTGCAGCTGCCAGCTCCGTCACGTTGGCGAATTCCGCAGTCTTCGGCACCACGAGCAGATGCACGGGAGCCTTCGGTGCGATGTCCCGAAACGCGATGATGCGCTCGTTTTCGAAAACGATATCCGCCGGTATCTCGCGCGCGATTATGCGCGTGAAAAGGGAGGGCTCCACTGTTATCGCCATGCCTCAAGGGTACGGGACGCCGCCGACCCGCGACCGGAATTAGCTGGGAACACTGCGACAGCGCCGTGTGGTGAGCTGCTCGTTCTGCGCTTCTGGGTTCCGCGCTTCTGGGTTCCGCGCTTCTGGGTTCTGCGCTTCTGGGTTCCGCGCTAGTGCTGCGCATCTGCCGTCGCGCGCTGCGCATCTCGAGTTCTGGGCGAGATCCACAAGCCGGCTCCCAACGGCGAGAAACCCTTCTTAGCCCGCGCGCGCGGGAGGGACTTTTCAACAATCGACGTGGAAAGGAGGGAGTTTTGAGCGGATTAACTATTTTCCCCTCCCGCGGGGGTCACGTGAACACGGAGGTACCTAGGACCGTGTGCGCGCAGGACCGCAGGACCGTGAACACGGAGGCACGCAGGCGCATAGGACGGCGAACGCGCAGGCACGCACGACCGTGAACACCTAGGCACGCAGGACCGTGAACACGCAGGACCGCAGGACCGCAGGACCGCGGAGCGTAAGGACGCTACCAGCGCCCGAGTCGGGCGCTCAGTACTGCGACCGCTGCAGGCCCGGCAGTCGAGGTGCGAAGAATCGTGTCCCCAAGCCGTACCGCCGTGGCGCCGGCAGTCTCGAGTCGGCTGAGCTCCGACGGCGCGATACCGCCCTCCGGTCCAACGACGATCACCACATCACGATGATCGGGCTCGAGCGCACTCAGCGTGAGTTCTGCCGTCGGCTCGAGAAGGAGCATCCGTGTCACCTTCGCCAGGGCGACGAGCACGGAGAGGGATGCGAGATCGCCGACCTCTGGAACCCACGACCGCACCGACTGCTTGCTGGCCTCGCGCACGATCGCGCTCCAGCGATCGTGCCCCTTGCGCACCTTCGCGCCCTCCCACTTGACGATCGAGCGCTGGGCAGACCACGGGATAACGCCGTCGATACCGAGCTCCGTGGCCTGCTGTACCGCCTGCTCGTCGCGGTCGCCCTTGGCGAGAGCCTGCACGAGCCACATGGCCGGCGAGGCCGGCGGAGTCTCGACGACAGTCTCGACCGCCACGACGAACTCGGTGTGCTCGGCCGAGACCACCGTGCCCGAGATCATCAGTCCCGCGCCATTACCGATCGAAATCGGCTCCCCTGCGGCGATCCGGCTGACGGTCACCGCGTGCCGGGCTTCGGCCCCGCCGACGGTCACTCGCTCGCCGACCACCGCCGAAACCAACCCTTCGCTCAGGTAGAAATGCGCCATGCGATCAGATGTTGAGGAAGCGGTCACGCAGCTTCTGGAACAGCCCCTGCTGGAAGTGCGTGAGAGTGGGAGCCGCGCCCTTACGGGTGGTCGCGAACTGCTTGATGAGATCCTGCTCCTTGTGGTTGAGCTTCACCGGGGTCGTCACCTGCACGCCAATCTTGAGGTCTCCGCGACCGCTGCCGCGAAGATGAGTGACTCCGCGATCCTTGATCGTGATGACCTCTGCACTTTGCGTGCCCGGCCGGATCTCCACCGAAACGTCGCCGTCGAGGGTCTTGAGCGTCGTCCTGGTACCAAGGATGGCATCCGTCATCTGCACTTCGAGGGTGGCGAGGATGTCGTCGCCGTTGCGGCTGAAAACGTCGTGGTGACGTACCTTGATCTCGAGGTACAGGTCACCGGCGGTGCCTCCCGCCGGGCCGACCTCTCCCTGGTTCGGCATCTGCAGGCGAAGTCCCGTGTCGACTCCGGCCGGGATATCGACCGGGATGCTGCGGCGCGCACGTACGCGGCCCTGGCCCTGGCAGGTGGGGCAAGGGTTCGGGATGACGGTGCCGTAGCCGCGGCAGGTGCCGCAGGGACTCGATGTCATGACATTGCCAAGGAGGCTGCGAACGGTGCGCTGGATCTGGCCGCTGCCGTGGCAGATATCACACGTGACCGGAGTCGTTCCCGGCGCACAGCACGAACCGTCGCAGGTCTCGCACAGCACGGCGGTGTCCACCTCAATGTCCCTCGTCGTGCCGAAGATGATCTCGTCGAGGTCGACCTCTACGCGCACCAGCGCGTCCTGGCCGCGTTCGCGACGCGAACGCGGTCCGCGGGTCTGGCCTCCCCCAAAGAAGGACTCGAAAATATCACCGAAGCCACCGAAGCCCGCTCCGCCCTGGCCGCCGAAGCCGGTCTGCGGGCCGAGGTCGTACTGCTGCCGTTGCTGCGCATCGGAGAGTACGTCGTAGGCATGGGTCACGAGCTTGAACTGCTCCGAGGCATCCGCTCCCGGGTTTACGTCGGGATGCAGCTCCCGGGCAAGGCGACGGTACGCCTTCTTGATCTCATCGGTCGTCGCACTGCGATCGACACCGAGTACTTCGTAGTGGTCAGCCACTCAATTTCCTTCTGGTCTTTAGTCCTCGCCGAGCAGGCGGGACAGGTAGCGGGCGACAGCTCTCACGGCCGCGATGTTGTTCGAATAGTCCATGCGGGTTGGCCCGATCACGCCCAAGCGTGATACCTCTCCACCGGAGCTCGCGTAGCCCGTTGTCAGCACCGAAGTCTCCCCGAGGCCGAACGACTCATTCTCCTTGCCGATCGACACCGAGAAGCCGTTGTGATCTGGCTCCATCTCTCCGAACAGCCGCAGCAGGGTCACCTGCTCCTCGATGGCCTCGAGAACAGGGTAGATGCTGCCGCTGAAGTCTTCCTCGGTGCGCACGAGATTCGCGGTTCCGGCCATGACCAGCCTGTCCTGGCGGTTCGCCAGTACCTGCTCGATCAGCGCGGAGGCGATGCGTCCGACGGCAGTTGCCTGGTCGGGCGGAAATTGCTCGGGAAACAATGCCAGTTTCTCGGCCGCTTCTGCGAGCCCGAGTCCTCCGAGCGTGGCGTTGAGGCGAGTTCCGAGGTCCCCGAGAAATGCCTGATCCAGCTCGGCGGACACGTCGAGCAGTCGTTGTTCCACGCGACCGGTGTCGGTGATGAGCACCGTCATGACTCGGGATGACGCCAATCGCACCAGTTCGACGTGACGGATGCGCGAGCGAGAAAGCGAGGGATACTGCACGAGCGCCACCTGGTGGGTGAGCTGGGAAAGCAGCCTCACGGTGCGACCGAGCACTTGGTCGAGGTCGGCGGACGCCCCGAGAAAGGTCTCGATGGCCGTGCGCTGGGCCGGGCTGAGCGGACGGAGGTCGGCGAGCTGGTTGACAAACACGCGGTACCCCTTATCGGTGGGGATGCGGCCAGAAGACGTGTGCGGCGCCGCGATAAGTTCTTCCTCTTCGAGCAGCGCCATATCGTTGCGGATGGTTGCGGCTGACACACCAAACGAATGGCGGTCGACGATCGATTTCGATCCGACCGGCTCGCGCGAGGCGACATAGTCCTGCACGATGACGCGAAGCACATCGAGGCCTCGTTCTGACACCATCCCGACCACCCTGCTCTCTCGACAACGCCGATCCCGCGCAACGGGTGGCTGGCACTCGATGCTACAGACTGCCAATTGTACCGTGACACACTATGGCCGAGGCATTGCACGCACCGTGACGAGAGCGCTACCTTATGCATGTACTCCCGCACAGCTCTCGATCGGGGGTCGTGCGAGATCATGCAGGATGTCCGTCCTGTTAACAACCAGGATCGACCCGCTTACCGAAAGGCTCTGCACATGACCGACCCCTCCTACCAGCCAGCCGCCCCGCAACCGGCGGCTCCCTTGACCGAAGCGGATGACCGTCAATGGGCTTCGTTCGCACATCTCGGCGGAATCATCGGTTTCCTTCCCTCGCTGATCATCTGGCTCGTTTTCAAGGACCGCGGCAGCTTCACCAATAGCGAGGCGAAGGAAGCACTGAACTTCCAGATCACCGCGGCGATCGCCCAGGTGGCGATCCAGATCGTCGCCACAATCCTCGGCGTGATCACTTTCGGAATCGGCTTCCTCTTCAGCGGCCTCGCTTGGGTGGTCATCATCCTCAGCATCGTCTTCTCGATCATTGCGTTCCTGAAGGCCAAGGACGGCTTCCCCTACCGCTACCCGTTCGCCCTTCGGCTCATCAAGTAACCGCCTCTTTCAGCATGCCCGGTCGCACACGCGACCGGGCATGTTGCTTTAATGGGCGGATGTCAGAAAACACGCCGAACCCCTACCAGACAACCCAACCGCTCAGCCCGAGCGACGAGAAACTCTGGGCGACGCTCGTGCACCTCGGCGCGATCTTCTTCCACTTCCTGCCAGCCCTGATCGGTTACTTTCTGCTTCGGGACCGCGGTCCGTTCATTCGGGAGCACACCCGCGCCGCTCTCAACTTTCAGCTCACCGTATTGCTCGGCTACGTCGTCGGGTTATTCACACTCTGGATCTTTATCGGCTCCCTCGTGCTGATCGCGGTCGTCGTACTCAACATCGTGTTCAGCATCATTGCCGCGATCGCCGCCAACCGCGGGGAGCTCTACACCTACCCGGTGGCACTCACGTTCATCGCGAGTTAGTCCGGTCGCACCGGGCGAATCTATTCGAGCAGGCGTCGAACAACGGCATCTGCGAGCAAGCGACCGCGCAGGGTGAGTACCAGCGTTCCCCGGATCGCGGACGCCCCGTCGACCAAACCGTCGCCGATCAGGCCGGCGATGGACGTGCGTGCGCCAGGAGACAGCGTTGAAATGACCAGCCCTTCACGGATGCGGGTTCCGAGCAGCACGCTCTCCACCTGACGGGTCTCGTCGTCGAGGGTTTCCCGCCCGGCTGCCGGTGACAGGCCTTCACCGATGCGGTCGCCGTAGGCGGCGGGGTGTTTCACATTCCACCAGCGCACCCCCCCGATGTGGCTGTGAGCCCCTGGTCCGATTCCCCACCAGTCGTGTCCCTGCCAGTAGGCGAGATTATGCCGGGAGCGATGTTCCGCGAGGTCCGCGGACGACTCGCGCGACCAGTTGCTCACCTCGTACCAGTCGTAGCCGGCGGCGCCAAGCAACTCATCCGCCAGCTCGTACATGTCGGCCTGCAGGTCTTCGTCGGGCTGCGCCACCTCGCCTCGCCGGATCTGCCTGGCGAGTTTCGTGCCGTCCTCCACGATGAGGGAATAGGCCGAAACATGATCGGGACGCTCTGCGATGGCGTATTCGAGCGACTCACGCCAATCGGCGAGGGATTCCCCTGGCGTTCCATAGATCAGGTCGAGACTCACGCCGAGGCCGGCGTCCCGAGCCCACTGCACCACGAGCGGCACGCGCTGGGGATCGTGAGTGCGCTCGAGAGTCGCAAGCACGTGCGGCACGGCCGACTGCATGCCGAACGACACGCGAGTGAAACCCGCGCGGGCGAGCGAACGGAGGTAGTCGGCATCCACTGAGTCGGGGTTAGCCTCGGTCGTGATCTCGGCCCCGTCCACCAGTCCCCAGGTGTCTACGACCGCCGCGAGCATCGCCGCAAGATCGCTGACAGGGAGCATCGTGGGAGTTCCGCCGCCGAAGAAAACCGTGGATGCGTGCCGGTCCGGCAACTCGGCACGACTCATCACCTGACGGGCAAAAGCGAGCTCCTCGATCGCCTGGCCGGCGAAATCCGTGCGCTTCGCTCCGCGCAACTCGTCTGAGGTGTAGGTGTTGAAGTCGCAGTATCCGCAGCGAACCCGGCAGAACGGCACGTGGAGGTAGACCCCAAAGTTGCGTTCGGCCGCACCGATGGTGACGGATGACGGCAGCGCGCCGTCCGGGGGTGCGGGATCAGCGAGCGGGAGGGCGCTCGGCATCAGGCTCCGGAGGCTGGCGGAAGTACACCGGAGAGCGACTCGAAATACCGACGCGTGTAATACAGCTGGGAGAGCCGGAGCACCGGGTAGACGATCCACCAGAGGGCATTCGCGGGGCGGGAGAAGGCGCTGATCTCCAGCCAAACCGAGCCGTCTTCCGTTTGCTCGACGATGAACGATTCTTCGCCACTCTCGGGATGTCCCGGAAGGGTTCCGTAGGCGAAACCCTTGCGATTCAGGTCGTCCACGACATAGACGACGCGCGCCGGGGCGGTGACGTGGAATGGGCCGAAGGGGATCCCGAGCAGGACCGAGTCCCCCGGCACGATGAAGGGGTCGCCGTCCGGCCCGAAGACGATCTCATCGGTAGCGAGCGCCGTGGCGATCGGAGCGCCCGTCTCGTCGAAGGCGACGGGTACGTAGGTCTGGTCGCTGACTGCGGCCGGGACATCCGCGACGTCGATGTGGAATCCGCTATTGCGCTGGATGCCCCACGACATCACCTCGTTCCAGGCATAGTCCCACCGTGCATCGCCGTGCCCGATCCGGGTGCGCTGTCGGAACGGACGATACCCGGCGGGAGGCTTGGCTAGGAGATCGGACGACTGGGTCGCACCCACGGTCGCGTAGGTGACTGCCCGCTCCCAGAGCGGCAACTTCGCGGACATCTAGGAACGACTGATAATCGGAACGGATGGCGCGGGCATGGCCCGATTCTACCGGCGCCGCGCCCGCCTTTCCGCTTCGATCAGGACTGACTGCTAGCCGAGAGAACGGCTCGGCACCCGACCCGAACCCGCAAGCTGGTCGGCGTCGAGGGCGAAGAGGTCGCGCGCTCCCCCGGTGGCAGCGCCAAATAGGCCGGCGGACTGGGGAAGAAGCTGCTCGGCATAAAACCTCGCGAGCACCAGCTGGGTGTCCGCCAGGTCGGCATCACCCGTTGACACGCCCGCGAGAGCCGAGCGTGCCATCAGCCAGCCACCCGCGATGAGTCCCCACATGCGCAGGTAGGGTGACGAGCCGGCGAGCACGGCGTTCGGGTCGGACTGGCCGGTGCGAAGCATCCATCCGGTTGCTGCCTCGAGCGAGTCAAGCTGGGTGCGCAACTGCACGCGGATGCTGGCGAAGTCATCTCCAGCTGCGGCAAGCTCCGTATCGATCTCGCGCATCGTCGCGATGAACTCAAGGAAGGATGCGCCGCGGCGCACAGCGAGCTTACGGCCCACAAGGTCGGCGGCCTGGATGCCGTTAGTTCCTTCATAGATCGGCGTGATCCGGACATCGCGGAAATGCTGGGCCGCACCCGTCTCTTCGATGTAGCCCATGCCGCCGTAGACCTGCACGGCGAGTGAGGTGAGCTCCACCCCGAGGTCGGTGCCGAACGACTTGCTGATCGGGGTGAGCAGTCCCACGATCTCGGCCGCCCGCACTCGCGCCGCTTCATCGATGCTGTGGGTGCTGAGGTCGATCTGAACCGCGTTGAAGAGCACGAGACGACGCAGGGCAGAGAGATAGGCCTTCTGCGTCATGAGCATGCGACGAACGTCGGGGAAGTCGATGATGGGCGAGTCAACGGTTGCACCGATCGCCTTACCCTGTTTGCGCTCCGTGGCGTATGTGAGGGAGCCTTGATAGGCGCGCTCCCCGATCGAGAGCCCCTGAGTGCCGACCGAGAGTCGCGCGCTATTCATCATGACGAACATGATGCGCATGCCGAGGTTCTCCTCGCCGATGAGGTAGCCGGTGGCGTCTTCGTAGGAGAGCACGCAGGTGGGAGCACCGTGGATACCGAGCTTGTGCTCGATCGATAGGCAGGAGACACCGTTGTGTTCGCCAAGCGAGCCGTCTTCGCGCACGGGGAACTTGGGCACGATGAAACAGGAGATGCCGCGGGTGCCGGCCGGGGCTCCCGGAGTGCGCGCCAGCACGAGGTGAACGATCTGCTCAGTGAGGTCGTGCTCACCATAGGTGATGTAGATCTTCTGCCCGGTGATGGCGTACGTGCCGTCACCTTTGGGGACGGCGCGGGTGGTTAAGGCCCCAACGTCCGAACCCGCCTGGGGTTCGGTGAGGTTCATCGTGCCGGTCCACTCGCCGCTGATCATCTTCGGCAGGTAGGTCTTTTTCTGGGCGTCGTCGCCGTAGTGAAGGAGGGCGTCGATCGCGCCCTGGGTGAGCAGCGGGCAGAGCGCAAACGCCATGTTGGACGAACCGAGCATCTCCTGGATGGCGAGCCCAACTGACCACGGGAATCCGCCGCCGTCAAACTCTTCCGGGAACGGCACGCTGCCCCAGCCGGCGTCGACGTATTGCCGATAGGCAGACTTGAAGGCCGCCGGTGTGCGCACGGTGCCGTCAGCGTCGCGCTGCGCACCCTCAACATCCCCGGGCTGGTTGGTCGGAGCCACGACCTTCACCATGAAGTCGCCACAATCTTCGAGGAGCCCGACGACGGTGTCCAGATCGGCGTGCTCGTAGCCGGGAAGTGCGGCGACCTGCGGATACCCCACCACATGCTCGAGCACGAAGGCGAGGTCGGAAACGGGGGGACGGTAATCGCTCATGTTCGTGACCCTAGTGCCCTGCGGTCGCACGCCCACGAACGTTGTGCCGACTCACAAAGGACGGTGGGCGGGCACTCGAGTTTGTTGTCCTTGGTCTCCGTGTCGGCCGCCCGCGAGGGATGCCCGCCGACCCCCGACGCGATCTCGCCGCTCGCCGCTCGCCGCGCAGAATCAAATGTACCGAGTCAGAGGAACCGAGTCAGAGGTACCGAGTCAGAGGGGTACCCTGGAGCTTGCTGCGAGTCGCATCGCGGGTGGGGTGGTGTATTCCCGTCCGGATGGGGAGGTCCAGGTGATGTTCCCGCCGGGGTGTTGGGCCATGGTCCAGTTTGTGTGATGTTTGCCGTCGTGGTGTTTGGGGCACAGTGCGGCGAGGTTCGATTCTTCGCTCAGCCCGCCGTATTGGACGTCGATCGTGTGGTCGAGGTCGCATACCCTTGCGGGTTGGTTGCAGCCGACGAATCGGCAGGTTTCGTCTCTGACGTGCAGCCATCGTCGGAGTTCTTTCGGAATCTGTCGGGACTTACCGACTCCGAGCACGATTCCGGTGTGCGGGTCGGTGAGCAGGCGGATCATCGAGGGTGCGTGTGCGGTGAGTTGTTTCGCGGTCTCCACGTCGATGGGTCCGCAGCCTTCGAGCATGACCGGTTCGTTTTCGTGGCCAAGGAGGGTGAGCACGGGAACGGTGATCATGACCTTCGCGGTGATGCCGTGCCCGTATCCCTTGCGGAACCGTGGGGTGACGAGCATACCGCGCTCGTCGACCATCGTGTCATCGACGTAGCTGTGGTCGACGACCCCATCGGTGAGCAGCCCGACGAGAATGTCCGCCTTCAACTGGGTGATGGTGCGGGGCTCTTCGCTGCCGTCGCCATGGGGGCCGTGTTCGGTGCGGGCGATGTCGGTGAGCCGGTTGATGATCGCCATCCCTTGCTCGGCTGGCAGGTAGGCGACGAGGTAAGCCATTGTGTCGCATGCCGGGTCGAGGGTCACACATCGGTTCTCGGTCGCTTGCACGGTGCGGGCGTGGATGCTGTCGGGGTGAGTCCGTTCGCGCAGGATGCGGGCTTTGCGGTCGAACTTCGTCGGAGTAAGGGTGCGGGCATAGGGCAGGGCTGCAGTCTCGAACGCGGGCAACGCCTCAGCGGGCAGCGATTGGGCGTGATCGACCAGGACTG
>ENA-OBIO01001257-OBIO01001257.1-metagenomes-genome-assembly--contig:-NODE-1257-length-10509-cov-3.34389_pt1 | contig 10509 bp, 10 predicted proteins | sample MGYA00153383_OBIO01 | MGnify analysis MGYA00153383 | reverse complement strand
TTCTGATTCATAGGATGAAACATTTGAATGACCTCACGGAGATAATTTTTATCGAGGTGTGTATAAATTTCCGTCGTCGTTATGCTGCTGTGTCCGAGCAAATCTTGCACGACACTTAAATCGGCACCACCTTCGAGTAAATGCGTAGCAAATGAATGTCTGAACGTGTGCGGACTGACATTTTTTTCGATTTTAGCTTCAAAGCAAAGGCGTTTCAAAATAAGAAAAACCCAAATGCGTGACAGTGGTTTACCGTGACTATTGATAAAAATAAAATCGTTGTATTGCGGTAATACTTTTTTATGCACGCGCACTTGATTGATGTAAATATTGACGTACTTCATAGCATCTGCACCAATCGGAATTAATCGCTGTTTATTTCCTTTGCCGATGACTATAATATAGCCTTCGTTAAAAAATAATTGTGAGATTTTTAATTCACAGAGTTCAGTAACGCGCAAACCACAAGCATATAAAACTTCAAACATCGCGCGATCGCGCGGTCCAGAAGGCTCAGATAAATCAATGACAGATAAAATTTGTTCGATTTCTGTAAAGGAGAGAGTGTCAGGAATTTTTTGCGCAATTTTTGGCGTATCAATTAATTCAGCTGGCGAAACTTCTATTTCTTCTTCTAAAACTAAAAAATTAAAAAAAGTTTTTATACCCGATAGTGTGCGCGCTTGTGTGGTGGCATCTAATCCAATTTCGCTTAAAAACTGCAAAAGCTTTTTTATTTGCAACGGTATAATATCACTCGGCAACATTTCGGGATAGTTGCGCTCTAAAAAGCTTTTGAGTTTCATCACATCGCGTTTATACGCCATAAGCGTATTAGCAGGATAACCGCGCTCAAGTTGTAAGTATTGTATAAACGCTTCAATGCTTGTTTGCCAATCCATAAACCAAAAACTAATCGTTCTTAATAATTTTAACCGTGCTGTTCACCAATTGTTGTAGCGGAATTACGACTTGTTCGGTCTCAGAAGTTTTAAGCGTGATTGCCACATTTGATGTATCAACTACAATACCGCGAATGCCATTCACTTCAATCAACATTCCTTTCAAGAAAGTACGCTTGCTGTAATAACCTGAAAGAATATTGGCTAAAATATCACGCGAAGCAAAACCATACGATAGCGCCGCAGCAAACATGATAGCACTTATAATAATGAGTAGATTGGCAGAAATAATACTCGTGTCTATTTTAGCTTGTTGCAGCGCTGTGAGTATCAGCATAGTGGAAAGCACATAATAGACAACATTACTTAAAACGCGACCTGTTGAAATACCGAGCGATGTCATGCTGCGACGCAGAAAATCGCGCAATTGCGAAATAAGATAAGAACCAAAAACCAACACAACAAACGATATGACTAAATTCGGAAGATAATCTAAAAAGCGTTGAATTTGTGTCGAAACCGCGACCCATTTTAAAGTTTCGGCAGCGGAAGAAATAATAAGCAATACAAACACCCAATAAATAAACCGACCGATGATAGCGCTCGGCGTAATTTGAATTCCCGTGCGATCTAAAAATTGTGTAATTTTTATTTTGTCGGCGAATTTATCGAATGAGATTGTGCGTAGCAGTCGCTCAAACCCACCCGATATTAAACGCGCAAAGAGCAAAGCAATAGCAACAACGATGATACCCAGTAATAGTAGTGGAATTGTATTGGCAAGTTTTTCGCCAAATACGCCTATGGCTTGTTGAATTAAAAATCCGATGTGATTGAAAGTATCCATATCTTTTTAAATTTTATTTTTTAAAATCGGCGAAATCTTCCTCCGATTCTGAAGTAGGTTTATCTTTTATTTTATTAACGTAATATTTAAATGCTGAATCTGCTTGTTTATTTTTTCCGCCATAAGTATTTTCGGGAAAAGAATCGAGCATTGTGGCGTGAGTTTCTAAAAATTTAAAAGTGAACAAGTCTATGATATCAGCAACCAATGCTGTTGTATCAATCGTATTAAAAACGTCTTGTTTCATTCGCGACTCGGCGGGCTGAATTTCTTCGCGCTTTTGTCCGAGTTGTTTAAATAACGATGATAACCTCTTGTCAATTCTATTTTCCATAATTTCGTTGTTCGTTGTTCGTTGTTCGTTGTTCGTTGTTCGTTCAAGAGTACTCTACACGAACAATGAACAACTAAATTAATTTTTAATAATAATTTATAAAACCATTTATCAATTTCTTACAATCCACGAGTTTGAATAATAATTCATTCAATTCAAATTCATTCAAATATTGTTAATCAAAAGATAAAAATAATTGTGTTTCTAATTCAAATAAAGAACCTCTTGCAATAAATAAAAATTGCAACGTATCTTTTGTAGTATTTCTACCTACTCCTTCGGCTAAATTAGAAGGAACAGAGACAACACATCTTCTAATTTGGTTTGTAAGACCAAACATTTCTTCCTTAGGAAATTATTTTGTAATAGCATAGACATCATTTGTCAATACTCTTATTTTTTTCCAAATATCTAAATCTTTATATTCCATAGTACATCAACGAACAACGATTAACGAACAACGAATAACGATCAACGATTCTGTTTTTTTTCCAATGCTACAATAAGTTCTCCGAGATGATCACGACTGCGTTTTAGGCGCATTTTTACCGCCGATTCACCAATGTTTAGTGAGTCAGAAATATCTTTCACGCTCATATTATCTTGGTAACGCATCATTAAAATCATTTTTTCATCGGTGTTCAATTTCTCAAAAACGGTTTCGAGTTGCACCAATTGTAAATCGTGTAAAAGCTTATCTTCTAATTCGCTATCATCGTTCGTCAAAACATCGAGTTCATATTCAATATTATCCGAAAAATCGGTACGCTTGCGCTTTTGCAAATAATCCATACAGTAGTTGTACGAAATAGAATGCACCCACAACGAAAACGCCGAACGCCCTTTAAAATTAGCTAAATTGGTGAACACTTTTACAATTATATCGTGCGTACAATCTTTAGCAGCTTCTCTGTCTTTAATTAAACTCAAACATTTATGAAAAATCTTACCCGAATACCGCTCATATAACACATCTAAAAGTGCGGTTTCACCTTCCAATACGCGCGCAACCACCTGTTCATCGGTCAGGTGCGCATCGGATTTAACCTTATACTTTTTAAAAAATGACATGTCCCTTGTTCTTGTTTCGTTTGCTCAGCGCATGTTTTGCGTGGTGAGTTTTCAATAGTGAGTCATGATAATTTCTTTTTAGAAATTCTCATCACTCACCTTTAATAACACATCCACTATCTTAATTTTAAAGTTACAATAGTTAAAACGGCTAACATAATGCCTACAATATAAAACCGCATGACTAACTTAGGTTCTGGAATACCTTTTTTCTGAAAATGATGGTGCAAAGGCGACATCAACAGAATGCGCCGACCTTCTCCGTATTTACGCTTCGTGTATTTAAAATAGCCCACCTGAATAACGACGGACAAAGTTTCTGCCATAAAAATGCCGCAAAATATCGGAATAAGTAATTCCTTTCGAATTAAAATCGCAAAAACAGCAATGATACTTCCTAAGGCTAAACTTCCCGTATCGCCCATAAAAACTTGCGCGGGAAAAGCGTTGTACCATAAAAAACCAATACACGCCGCCAAAAAGCAAGCACCAAATATAACAAGCTCCGAAGAGTTGGGTATATACAACACGTTTAAATAATCGGCAAAAATAGAATTACCCGTTGCGTAAGCGAAAACAGCGAGCGTTACACCAATGATTGCCGATACACCTGCCGCTAAGCCATCTATACCATCCGTTAAATTCGCCGCGTTAGAAACTGCTGTGATGATAAAGATTACAAACAACACAAAAATAAACGGTGTGAGTTTTTTACTCCACTCGGCACCTACAATGGGTTTTAATAATTTAGAGTAATCCAGTTCATTATTTTTATAAAAAGGCACATTTGTGAGCGGTGCTTTAACATAAACCATTTCTTTAAGTTTTCCACCGCGTGTTTGATCGGGTATGTAAACCCTTTTCACGATTTGAACATTTTTGCGCGCCGCCGTTTTAGCATCTAATCGGACTACAATGTCATCGCTTTTCAGCATCACTAAACCGACAATTAAACCCAGCGTCACTTGCCCAACCACTTTAAAAATACCAGGCAATCCCTTTTTATTTTTTTTGAAAACTTTGATGTAGTCGTCAATAAACCCAAACGCACCCATCCAAACCGTTGCCAACAACATCAGCAGCACATACACATTATCGAGCCGGCAAAATAAAAGTGTCGGCACTACAATAGCGAGTAGAATTATTATGCCACCCATTGTCGGTGTGCCTTGTTTTTGTTTTTGTCCTTCTAAACCTAAATCGCGTACCGTTTCGCCAATTTGTAATTTGCGCAACCTATCAACAATGCGCCTGCCGAAAACCAACGCGATAACAAGCGATAGTAAAATGGCGGCACTCGCGCGCACAGAAACATATTTATATAGGTTCGAACCCGGGAAATCGTAATACTTGTCAATCCATTCAAACAAATGATAGAGCATAGGCAACTTGCTTCTGTATTGTGGTTTTAAGTTTTGTTTTAACTTCTTTAATTTTTCAGACTTGCAAAATTACTTATTTAGCAACAGCAAAAAAAATTAGATAGGTTTTTTTTTGTGGATTTGCTCCACATCAAAAAATCCCACACCTACAGCATTTTACATTTTTATTCAAACACTTTTATAAAAACATCCTATATTTGTAAAATAGTTCAAAGAAAATACTGACAAAACTACTACAAAAACATCTACATGACAAATATTTATGCGCTAACGTGTCTAACACGCGTGTATCTTCTTTCTGTTTTTATTTTATTGAGCAACGCCGTATTTTCTCAATCAGATGTGTCTGTTCGAATAACGTCTAATTCACCAACATTCTCACAATTTGCGAATTTAACTTTTTTTGTAGTTGTAAAAAATAACGGACCCAACATGGCAACGGGATTAGTTTGCAATGCACCACAACCTGCTGGTTCGTCTAACTCCTGCAATAAAACATCGGTCGGGTTTTGGCGCAATTACGATACGGGCGATTGGGTAATCGGCAATTTAAACGTGGGCGATTCTGTAACTTTGCAAGCGACGGTTTATACACTTTCGGGTTCGGCTATAACAATGTCGGCAAGTGTAACGAGTACGAGTACCGACCCACAAAGCAATAATAATAACGCTTCGCAAACTGCAACTATTGGCGCTGCTGCACCCTATTTGGGTTGCGACGGTATAACAACTACAAGCCCTGATTCGGTTAATTTAGCTTTGACGCTTTCTGGAAATGCTTCCGAATTAAATTTTGGTATCAATGAAAGCTTTTTACTTACTTTAAAAAACACTTCTACCAAAACAGCAACAAACGTTGAAGTGCAATTGAATATTCCCTCTGGAATGGTTTTTCAAGCCGCGTTTTTGGGAGGGTTAGGTACATTCGATTTAGCAACGGGTATCTGGAATGTTGGTTCAATGACGGGTAATAGTTCGCACGAAATTACGGTTAATGTCCCCATTAATCAAGGCGGAAATTTAAAATGTTACGCGCAAGTCACCGCTTGCGATCAACCTGACATAAATAGTAAACCCAATAATTATACTGGCGTCGCCATTGAAGACGATGAATCGGATTTTAATATTTTAGGATTATACGCCGACCTTTCTATGCAAGCTGCTTTCAAAACGCCGACGGCGGTTGTTAGATTAGGCGATAATGTTACATTCATAGCAACGCTTAAAAATTTTGGTCCGACACGCGCCGACGGCGTAAAAATTCGATCGTACCTACCTAACGGTTTGCAATTCGTTTCTGCAACTACATCTATTGGTATTTACGATAATTCACTCGGTGTTTGGTTATTGAGCGACACACCTGACCCAAATAATTTTGGGAACAAACCTGGTTTTACAATATCAGCCAATGCTACGCAAACTTTGGAAATTACTTTTAAAGCTGTTCAAATTGGCAGTATTACTTATGATGTTGAAGTGCGATCGGACAATGTACCTGATCCAAATTCTACGCCTTCCAATTTTAATCTATCGGAGAACGACGAAGCGCAAGTTATTTTTTCTGTTAATGCCACTACGCCTGTTGCGGTAATTAGCTTTGAAGGAAAAGAAGAAAACGGCGGAACGAATTTAACTTGGGTAACGGCGACGGAAATTAATAATGATTATTTCGAGTTAGAGAAAAGTTTTGACGGTGTCAACTTTGAAACCATCGGAAAAGTTGTTGGCGTTGGAAGTTCAACAGAGAAACAAAATTACTTTTACAGGGATGACGTTTTGAATCTATTAACGTATTATCGTTTGAATCAAGTGGACGTGAATAGTACTGCAACATTCTCAAAGATAATTTCAATTGCCCCAAAAGCAAGTGCGAACACAATAAATATTTATCCGAATCCAGCCAAAAACCGATTAAATATAGATTTAGCGAACGCAGATATAGCGAGTAAAATTTTAATTTACAACACGCAAGGTTTTCTGCTTACTTCGCTTTCAGTTGAAGACGCGCACAATCATTTAATTTCGACGGACATCAGTAATTTTCCATCAGGAAATTATTTTATCCGCGTAATTACAAATTATAAAAGCGACATAACGCAACGCGTTATTATTGGGCACTAAATTAATTGTATTTTCTTTTTAAGAACCACGTGTTATCGTTCAACGTGAATCCTAAAGTCGCTTTAAAATAACTTTCAGTAAGCACCGTTGTACTGAGCTTGCCGTATTCTAAACCAAGATTTAAAAACGATAATTGCTGTCCTCTACCGACACGAATGGGAAAACAAAAACCTCCAGTAAATACCAATGAGCTAAATTGCTCGCTGTTAATGGTTCTTGGGTCTGTGCCAAAACGCGTACCGAGACTGTATCGCACTTTTTCTTCGTCGCTCTTCAGGCGATTTTTATCTAAAATAAATTCAGTCCCTATGCTGTATTGAATGCTATTTTTCAAAGTGTTGTCTGGTCGTGCATCATTTTGGTATTGACTCCAAGCGGTGTATTTCACTTCACCGCCCAGTTGAAAAGTATATCCGTTTTTAAATTGAAAACCCGCCGTCACTTCCGAAGGTAATTTTCCTGAGCCTGTGATGTTTGAATTGTTTGCTAAAGTATCTGATCGAAAACCATTAACGAGTCTGCGATAGAATTGTGAAGACGACGTAGAAAAAGATGTCGAAGGATTTCCATATACACCGAGAACCAATCGCTTCTTCCCAACTTGAATGCCGCCTAATTTTTTATCTTCTAAAATGATATCATACTGTGCGCCGATACTATAAATAAAACCTGTCATCGAATAATCATCAATGAAATAGTTGTTGTACGGTGAAATCAAAGAATCGCTTAAAACAGTTTGGCGAATAAAACTTGTTTTGCCAAAAAGCACACCAACATTTATACCTAAACTGAAATTTTTATATTCTACGCCATTGCTGATAAATGCTTTGTACGATCCGCCACTACCTACATAAAAATTAGCAATCGTTACCGAATCTGTATTAGATGCTGCTACTGTTTGCGCAACGTTATAACCCACTTGATTAAATGGTGTGAGCGATAAACCAAATCCCCAACGCCAATCGCGCGGTTTGCGATCTAAAATTTCGTTAATTACGCTGTATGTTGGGAAACCCAAACCAACGTAACTTAAATTTCCACTCAATGCAGAAGAAGAAGCGCCTGTTACATCCTTCTCGGTACTAATACGCGCTGAAAGTCCGATTTCAAATGCCGTTGTTCGCAAACCTGGCAATGAAGCAGGATTGTACGGATTGAAATTATAAATATCGCGCGTTGCGGCTGTCATTCCAGCTGAACCAACAGTGTTGGCAAAATATTGCGAAAGCAAATTACCAAAACCTAAACGCGAGATAGCCGAATTATCGTAGGGTTGAATATTTTTATAGTAGGAATCTACTATTTGGGCTTGAGCGTAATTCACTATTGCAGTGAAAATAACTAACAGTGCTGTATTTTTTACAAAGCGCATCCTAATTTTTTTGTTGCTCAATTTTTTAATAAACGCAAATGAGCAATATCATTGAAACCTTTTATTCACTCCAATAACGCATATTTTGCGCTTTGCGCTGCGCTGCATAAGAGCTATTTTTTAAGAAGTCGCAAAATTACACAGAAAATGCGCAAAATTTATTTTTAGTTCCAAATTAAAATATTAAAACTATTTCGGTAGGAGCGCATTCAAACCAATTAAAACGATGTTAGGTTCAATTTCTGAATCAACCCGATTAATATTTTCTGCAACCCAAGTGGCATTTCCACCCGAAAAAATAATTTTGAGTGCACCGAATTGTTTTTCGTATCGTGCAATCATTCCTTCCACTTCAGCGATGTATCCGTTCAGCACGCCGCTATTAATAGATTGGGTTGTGTTGTTACCAACTAATGGTTCGGCTGCTGCAGTTTCAACTTCGAGTTGTGGTAAATGTGCCGTGAAATGATACAAAGCATTAAATCGCATTTGCAAACCTGCTGAAATGGTACCGCCTAAAAAAATATTATCGTGCAAAATATTAATCGTGAGTGCTGTACCTGCAATGATGACTAAGCAATTTTTATTTGGATGCAAATGCACTGCGCCAACAACGGCGGCTAATCTGTCTTTTCCTAAAGTTTCTGGCGTGGCGTAATGGTTTAAAATTGGAATGGGCGATTGGTGCGTTAAATAAAAAACGGCGTAGTGTTCATTCAAAAAAATATCGAACACTATTGGTATTTTACCCGATGCGCAAACCATAACTTTCTCGATACTAAATCCAGCGCAAAAAATTTGCATCGCGTCCGTTTGTGTTTCATCAAACTGCGCAACCGATTTTAAATTATTGCGCGCATCGAAAATTCCGAGTTTTATACGCGTGTTGCCAACGTCAACTGTTAAGTTCATTCGCGGGTTTTCAAAAAAAAAAGATAAAATTATGAACAGTTGTCTTTTAATAAAACTCCGCTGTGTGAATCTTTTTAATTAAACAATGTTCTTAAAATAAAAGAGACGCGATAAATCGCGTCTCTCCCCTATTTTTTATAAAATAAATTATTTCGGTGTAGCCACTTTAGCAGCAGGCAAACCTAATTTAGTGCGCACTAATGCTTGCACGTCTAATTTTTCGTCAGCAAATAAAAGCGAACCTTTCGTTGCATCAATAATGTAAGTGAATCCATTATCTTTTGCGACATCAGCAATGGCTTTATTAACCTTGTCGAAGATAGGCTGATAATATTCTTGTTGTTTTTTACCAATCTGTTGTTGCATTTCTTGTTGGAAAGCGACAATTTTTTGCTTCTCGTCTTCTAATTTTTTACCTTCCTCTTGTTCTTTAACGGGTGCCATTACACCTTTTTTTACATCTTCTTGATAAGCTTGTGCTTTAGCTACAAACGCTACTTGCGCCAAAGAATCTTTAGCTTGCAATTGTTTTGCCAATGCTTCGAGCTGTGAATCAGCCGATTTCATTTCTTGCATATCGGCTAAAATAGCTTGTGTATTAAGGTAGCCAATTTTTTGCGTTGCGCTTGCTGTGGGTGCTTGCGCCATAACAGCTTGCGACAAAAACGCGGCGATTATAAAACTGAAAATAAATTTCATGAATTGAAAAAAGTTTGTGTGAAAATTAAAACGATTAAAAATGTTTAGTGAATATCGAAAAAACTATTCTTTTCAAAAACGGTGCGAAAATAATAAATTTAGCGCAGAGTTTTTAGTCTGCTACGATTTTTTTACCATTTCGATAATGAGTTGTGTTTTGTCGTAGGTTGAATTGGCGAAAATGATACCTGCTGAACTGCTTTTGTCGAGAATTAAATCGTAACCGCGATCGGCAGCGAAACGCTCGATAGCAGCGTAAATTTTATCCTGAATGGGTTTTACCATTTCTTGACGTTTTTTAAATAGTTCGCCTTCTGGTCCGAATTTAGCGCGCTGATTTTCGCGTACATCGCGTTCTTTAGCGACAATTTCTTCTTCTCGTGTTTTGCGCGCATCGTCATTCAGTAAAACTTGTTCTGCTTGATACTTACTGTACATTCCTTTGATAGCATCTTGTTGTTGCGCAATTTCGGAACGCCAACGCTGCGCCATTTTATCTAAATTATCTTGTGCCTGCTTATATTCAGGCAAAGTGTTAAGCACTTGGTTGATATCAACGATGGCTAATTTTTGCGCTTGCGCAGGAACTGCGAACGCTAATCCAAGAATGAAAAGACTGAAAAACAAAACTTGTTTCATCTTTGTGAAAAATTTAACTGTTTTAAAATAATTTTGCAAAAAAAATATAGTAATGTCTAATTTTTATTAAACCACTAAACTTAATTTATAATAAGAATCCACAGGATTCAATTTTTTATAGTAAAATTATAAAAGTTTTTAATTTTTATTAACCTACTAATTTTAATTTATAATCAGAATCCACAGGATTCAATTTTTTATAGTAAAATTATAAAAGTTTTTAATTTTTA
>ENA-OBIO01001252-OBIO01001252.1-metagenomes-genome-assembly--contig:-NODE-1252-length-10537-cov-2.83114_pt1 | contig 10537 bp, 7 predicted proteins | sample MGYA00153383_OBIO01 | MGnify analysis MGYA00153383 | reverse complement strand
ATATCGCAGGCGGCAATTAAATACGGCATAAAATTTCGAGAAATGGTATTGGTGGCATAAGTCACATTTTTTTCAATACCCAAGTCAGATGCCATTCTTAAATCTTCAACGTTTTGCGATTGTGTTCGCGGTTGCGGCCACACTTTACAAACATATTTCCAATCAGGTGCTTTGGTATCAATAATCGCCAATGCTTGCATAACCTCTTGAGCGCCTTTCGATGCAGCATCTCCACCAACAGTTAAAATCATTAATTGGTCGGCTGAAATACCTAATGATTCGCGCACAGCTAATATTTTTGGATCGTTTTTTTCGTAAGGCTTAAAGCGATCGGTATCACAACCAACGGGCAATACTTCTATTTTATCGCCATCAATACCGTCTCTGACATACATCTCTTTCACCCAATGCGATGTGACTAATATCAGTGGCAGTGCGTTTAAAACTTCTTGATAATTAGCAATATAGCCATCAGCAACCAACCAAGGTACAGGCTGAACGCCGTATCGTTGCGGATGCAAAACCAATTGCGGCGTGTGACCCCAATAACCAACTCCGACTACAACATCCGGCTCAAACCAACGATAATACCATTCTTTTTCTTGTGCCGATTCAAAATGAACAGCGTGAGCATCAACGCCTAATTCAAGCAGACCTTTATAAAGTAGGTCGCCTTGTGTTGCCAATCCCCCAGGAGAAGGCGGATAATCGTAAAGTACCAATACTTTCATGATTTAGTTGTTCGTTGTTCGTTGATAGTTGTTCGTTGATAGTTTGGGAGTGCTCGCAATCGAACAACGAACAACTATCAGCGAACAACTAAATTTGATTAAATGCTTCTTCTTTAGGTGTTGTTTGCGCTTCCCAACTATGCGTATCGAATCCATAAGTTTGAGTTATTAATCTGTATTTTTCAAGCCAAATTTTTTGATCTAGAATTTCATAAAAAGATGCGTCCTTAATTGCCTTTGGGAAATAGGCTTTGTTTCCGTCTTCGTACGCGAAAGTCCAAAGTTCTTTAGATATTATTATACCCTTGTTCCAAAGCATAATTACAGCTTTACTTATTTCTTCGTGTCGAAGGTGCTTGGTGTATTCACCTTTTGGATTGTGAGTAATAATTAAATCAAAATGATTTTGTGGCAATAAATCTAAAATAGCTTTTTCCACTTCTTTTTCAGGCAAAGGCGTTTGTTCAGCTCCGTCATCCAGGTCGCCCATAATTCCTTTAGCATTTAAATTTTTCAGCACCTTGTAAAACTTAGGCGCACGGTCTGTATCATTTTTTCGACAAAGGCTAATAATAAAACACTCCCACGAAGGATTGTTCAATATTGTTCCACCTGCCCACAAAGTTTCGTCATCCGGGTGAGCAACAATAACCGCCACAGTTTTAAAAGTTTTATTAACCATTCTTCTTCGACTTACTATGATTGTTTTTAACTTCCAATTCATGCGCTTCACTGAGCGCAATAGCGATAGCCTGTTTAGGATTTGTAACTATTATATCGCTCTTGCCAGAATGAAGTTCGCCTTCTTTAAATTCGTGCATTACTTTTGCAATCTTTTTTTCAGCAGGCGTTTTTGGTTTCTTACTTGATAATTTATTCTTGGTTGTCATGATCAATATTTAAGGAATAGAGAACAAGGAATAGGGAGCAGGGAATAAGGGACAACGAGCAATTAACAAGTATAAATAGATTTTCCCTGTTACTTATTCACTATTCCTCATTCCCTGTTCCCTATTTTTTTTTATTTCATTTTTTCGCAATTCTTTTGGCACGTAATCGCTTTATCGAGGTGCATACGCAAATCGGGAACGGATGCTAAAGCGTACGCTTTAATATCAACATCAACACATTCTGTTGCAGCCGTTTCATAAGCCTTGAGTGCTGCTTTATGACCTGTTACCATCATATCGCAATACGCTTTGTCGAATGCCATTCCTTTTTTTGCCAAAAGACTTTTATAGTTCGATAGAGAATTATTTGTCACAGAGTCAGGTAATGTAATTAATTTCTTTTTGGAAAGTGCTGTTAAATCTTTCATCATTTTTGTGTGTGCATCTTCCATCATTTCACCCAATTTTTTAACTTCGGGCATCATTGCACTGTTTTCAACCATAGCACCTAATTTAATTTCTTCTAAGTTAATTTCGGCGGCATTTACCAAAAACTGTGCATCGTGTTCGGTTGCAGTGTTACTAAATTTTGCAACATTGTGATCTTCGGCAACTTTTTTAGTGTCCTCAGGCTTATTTGTTTCTGTGCAGGACGAAGCAAATAATAATGTTGTGGAAATTAGGATGGCGTGAAGTAATGTGCTTTTTAAATTCGAGATACTTTTCACTTTACAATTTTTAAACTGAAAATACATTTTTACAGTTGTGCAAAGATGTATCTTGTAAAACCGATGAACGTTACACAACTTTGAGCAAGATTTGCAAGATTTACGGATTTACTAAATGGACATTTTATTTTCATTGGCATCAACTACACAAACCCAGCAAGTTGTTCTGATTAAAATTTATTGTTGAAAATTAATAAAAAACGCTTTTTAATTTTTTATTAACATTAATGCTTTGTAGCTTTAGCTTGAATTTAAAACAATTCTTTATGAAAAAATCTTTCTACTTATTTTTCCTACTACTCTTTTGTGTTTTTTTCTCTTCGAGTCTGCGCGCGCAACAAATTACAGGTACGATTACTGGGCAAGATGATGGTTTACCAATTCCGGGCGCAACCGTTGCTATTAAAGGCACACAGCGCGCTGTCGCTACCGATATTGATGGTAAATTCAGTATAGAAGCCAAAAGTACAGATGTACTCGTTGTAACTTCGGTAGGTTTTGTTGTTCAAGAAATACCGTTGAGCGATGGTACTACTTCGATGACGATTATTTTAAAAACGGATGATAGTTTTTTGAAAGAAGTCACCATTACAGGTGCTTTTGGTCAGACTTTAAAAAAGAAGGCTTTAGGTTATAACGTTGGTGAAGTGAGCGGTGACGATGTTCGAGAATCACAACGCGATAATTTTTTGGCTTCGCTACAAGGACGTGTTTCAGGTTTAGTTGTAAATGGCACGAGCGGACAGCCAGGCGCATCGTTTTCTGTACAGTTGCGTGGCGTATCGTCTATCGGCAATAGTAATTCGCCGCTGTATGTTGTAGATGGTTTACCAATTGACAATACAACTTTCAATCAAGGTGCGTTGTATTCCAATCAGCCGAATCGGCAGAACGATTATCTAAATCGCGCGGGCGATATAAATCCGAATGATATTGAAACCATAACGGTTTTGAAAGGTCCAGAAGCTGCGGCATTATATGGTAGTCAAGGCGCGTCGGGTGCGATTATCATAACCACAAAAAAAGGCTCTAAAGGTGGCGGAAAACTCACTTACGATAATTCTTTTGGTTATTCTTCCTATTATCGTTTGCCAACTATTCAGAATAAATATGCTCGCGGCTCAAATGGTGTGGCACTCACGGGCTCAGACGAAGTTGTTAAGTTTTTAGGACCGCAATTGCCGAGCGAAGGCAAAGTGTATAATAACGTTGATGCTTTTTTCGGTACAGGTCAGCGGCAGAATCACAATTTAACTTTTGAAGCAGGCTCAGATAAATTAAGTTATCGCCTTTCAACATTTTATCAGAATACGAATGGCATTATTCCGACATCGAGTTTCCAAAATTTAGGCGCGCGTTTAGCTGGAACAGCCAAAATTTTAAAAAATTTAGAAATTACAACTTCCGTAGCTTTTAACAGCAACGATATTTCAAAAGTACCTGTAGGAGATGGCGGCGTATTCCAAAATTTATATTTGTGGCCCTACTACGATGATATAACAAACTATCTAAATCCAGACGGAACAAGACGCAGATTAGTCTCTGCGGTTTCTGATGCTGACAATCCATTTTATTTAGTAAATAAAGATATTAACCGCGAACAAACGCGCCGAACCATCACGAATGTTGGCTTAACTTTTAAACCAACCGATTGGTTAACGCTTATTGCGCGGGGTGGCGTTGATGCATACAACACTTACGGAACGTCTTTTACATCGCCGAGTTGGCTTTAAAAGGCATTATTGAAAATTATAACGAAACGTCACGTATTCTAAGTAGTAACTTTTTAGCTACGGTACATAAAGATTTTGGCGATTTTGGCGCGTCCTTACTTGTTGGCGCCACCAACGATGATCAGAATTATGAAGTGACAACTGCCTACGGCGAAAATTTATTTGATCCAAATTTTAACAGTATCAACAACACCTTGCCAACCACGCAACGCAATAAATATTCCGTCACGCGTCACCGTTTGTTTGGTGCGTTTTCTAAGCTCGATTTGAATTATAAAAGCCTCTTTTTTATTTCTGTAACGGGTCGTAATGATTGGTCATCGTCCTTACCAGTAGCGAACAATAGTTATTTTTATCCTTCAATCAACGGTGCTTTTGTTCTTTCTGATTTACCTGCTTTCAAAGAATTGAGTTGGTTAAATTTAGTAAAAGTGCGCGCCGCTTGGTCGAAAGCTGGAAAAGATGCACCGCCTTATCGCGTGGATGCGCCCCTTGTAGCGCAAACGACATCAGGTGGTGGTTTTATCTACGATTTTTACGGCGGTAATCCGAATCTTAAACCCGAATTCGTAACATCTCGAGAATTTGGTATTGAGACACAATTTCTGAATAAACGCGTTAGGTTTGAACTCACATATTTCAATACAGACAGAACAGACCAAATTGTAACGCAGCGTTTGAGTTATGGTACAGGTTTTATTTTTGGATTAATTAATGGCGGTGCTATAAACACAACAGGCTATGAAGCACTTTTAGGACTTACGCCCGTTAAAACAAAAGATTTTTTCTGGGATGTGACGTTTAATTTCACTAAGCTTAAATATAAAATCTTGAGTTTACCTGCCAGCGTGCCTGAGTTTTACAACTCCGATACTTGGGCAGAAGGCAATGCACGCGCAAGCTCATTCAATTCGTATGAATTTTTACAAAAATCTTTCCCCAATAGTAATTTAGCCTACAATCAAATTGGTGCAGGCAGTCCGACGGCAATTGGTGGTATTGGCTACGAGCGCAATAAAAATGGCGATATACTCATCAATCCTTCAACAGGTTTACCCGTTTTGAGTAGCACGTTTTTACCTATTGGCGATAGAAATCCTGATTTTACGATGGGTATTCAAAACCACTTTAGCTTTAAAGGTTTTAGCTTGAATTTCTTGCTCGATATCCGCAAGGGTGGTGATGTATATAATGGAAACGATCATTTCTTTTTTACAAATGGTTTGAGTACGCGTTTTCTCGATCGCTCTACGCCTTATACTTTCAAAGGTGTTGTGCGCGATGGCAAAGAAAACTCCGCTACGCCCACTGTGAATGCACAACAAGTAACACCACTCACGCGCTCAGGTTTTTATACAGCATTTGCGGAATACGATTTTGTAGAACGCAATATTAATTGGTTACGCATAAAAGATGTAACGATTTCTTACGCGTTACCGACAAAATTGCTTTCAAAAATAAAAACGATTAATGCACTTAGCTTTTTTGTAACGGGTACCGATTTGTATATGTGGACAAATTATACAGGTGGCGATCCATCTGTCAGTTCATCAAATGCTTCAACAGTTGGTGCAGGTGCAGCTGGTTTCGATTATGGTAAACCTGGTTTACCGCGATCTGTTTCTTTTGGCGCACGCATTACGTTGCAATAGCCTTTGTTCAAAAGGCAAAAGGCAAGTCACGAATAAAGCGCTGAAAGCGCGACAGATATCAGCATCGGGCGCAAGCCCGATGGCAAAAAGCAATTAATTTTTTAAAAATAAAAATCAAGAAAAATGAAAAAAATAGGTTTTAAAATTTTATGTCTTACCATTACTATATTTTTTGCGAGCGGTTGCAGCAAGTATTTAGATATCAATAGTGATCCATCTGTGCCACAGTCAACGGACGCAGTAAATATTTTACCGCCCATTTTAGCACAAATGGTGAGCGGCGAAGTATTTGATACGCGTTTTATTGGTCGCTATATTCAAAATTTTTCACTCAACAATGGTGTCGATGATTACGAAGGACAAGGTTACGCACCCAATTCGGATAATATGGGACAAAAATGGCGGTGTCATTATTGGACAATCGGTAAAAATATTGATTTAATAATAGCCGACGCAACGCCTAAAAAGAACTTTGATTTAGTCGGCGCAGCGGAAGCTATTCGCGCTTGGAGTTGGCAATCATCAACCGATTATCACGGTGACATGATTTTAAAACAAGCGTGGGAGCCGAACCGTTACGTTTTTGATTACGATGGGCAAGATTTAATCTATGCTGAAGTCTTGCGTTTATGCACCGATGCACTCGCTAATTTAAATGATAAAACCACAGTTCCGCGTTTAGTTTTAGGCGATGCGACTTATAAAGGCGATGTTGAAAAGTGGAAACGCTTTGTGTATGGCGTTTTAGCGCGCAATGCGCACCACATTAGCAATAAAAAAACGCTGTATAAACCCGACGATGTAATCAAATATTGCGATTTAGCTTTACAAAGCAATGCAGATAATTTTGCTGTTCAACATACAGCATCAAGCAGTTTAGATGCTAATTTTTTTGGTATTTTGCGCGATAACCTCAAAGCCTATCGTCCAACAACAACTATTATTCAATTGCTTGATGGAACAGCTTTCAAAGGCGTGCGCGATCCGCGTTTACCTGTTATGTTCGTTCCTTCTCCGGATTCCGTTTTTCGCGGTATTGTTCCGTTCGGAACTGACCCAACTGCTAAAGGAAGTTCTAAACGCGTTCTCGATTTATGGGGTATAGAGCCAACATTAGTGAGCGGTACTTTCCCTGGCACAGGTCGTTGGATTTTTGATGATAAATCACCTCACTACATAATGACTTATGCCGAAATTCAATTTATAAAAGCAGAAGCCGCATTTATAAAAGGTGATAAAGCCGTTGCGCTGGATGCTTATAAAAAAGGAATTGCTGCGCACATGGATTTTTGCAACGTCAGTGCTACCGATAAAACTAAATTTTTAGCCAGTGCCGCCATAGCACAAACAGGTGATGTACTTACTATTGCCGATATTATGCAGCAAAAATATATTGCGCTTTACGGACATGGTGTTTTAGAATCTTGGGTAGATATGCGTCGCTACCGTTATAGCACCGATGTTTACACGACCTATGTGCCGCCAACCACTACTACACTTTATTTTAGTAATGGTGGTAAGTTTGCTTATCGTGTGCGTCCACGCTACAATTCAGAATATGTTTGGAACTTTGCCGCTTTACAAGTTATTGGTGCCGATAAACTCGACTATCACACCAAAGAAATGTGGTTTATGCAACCTTAATTAGTTGTTGGTTGATAGTTGTTCGTTGTTAGTTTGCGGGTACTCTACAACGAACAACTATATTTATTCATTTTCGAAAACAAAAAAATTATGAAATTCTTTCAGAAAAATATCTTCAACGCGCTTTGTGTTACTTTAATAATACTATCATTTGCCGCTTGTGGCGATAAAGCAACCTTTGATAACACAGTAGGCGTTGCACCCGACGGTGCGCTTTTACGATTTTATAATGCTGTGCCTGGCGGTCCAGCCGTTGTGTTATACAATGGAGATACAAAAATTTCGGCAACGAGTAACACAATAGCTTACGGTCCTGATTCTATTATAGTCGGCGCCGTATTTCCAATTCTCGATTATAATATAGTTCCAGCAGGCACTGCAAAAATTTCTATGCGATTGCCAGGTTCAGGTACAACTATTTTATCGCAAGACATGAATTTAACGAATAAATCTTACTATTCGCTTATTGCTTACGATACCGTTGGGGCTCAAAAATTCTTACTAGTAAACGACGATAGAACGGCTGTGAAAAATCCTGCCAAAGCCTACTTCAAAATTATTAATGCCGTCAATGGTATTTCGGGTAATGGCTACGATTTTTATATTAAACGCATTGGGTCGGTGGCTAATTTGGTGACAACGCTTAAATCGTTTGAACAAAGTCCATACATTGAATACGATCCATTTCAAACTGGCGGTGCAGGCAATGATTCTCTGTTTGTACGCCCAGCAGGAGGTACAGCCAATATTTTGTCAATTAGTTTGAATGGGGGTGTTGTAAGCTCCAATGGTTTTTTACAGCCTAATCGTATTCGGAATATCATTTTTAGAGGTGTCGCAACAGGTGCAACAACTATCAAACTAAGCGGCAACTCGTTTTATTATGTAAATTAATGTAGAGAAACACAAAAAATTTGCTATAAAAGAGACGTTGTTTGCAACGTCTCTTTTACTTTTACACAAAAAATTTAACCTTGCAATGAATAAAAATATTTTTCTGAATTTACTCCTTTTACTTTGCGCTTCAATATTTCAAAATAATATGTCAGCACAAAATAACTACCCAAAAACGCGCCGTGACGAAACGGTTATAGATAATTACAGCGGCACAAAAGTTGCCGATCCATATCGTTGGCTCGAAGACGATAACGCAACGGAAACTAAAAAATGGGTGACTGCACAAAACGCAAATACGTACGCCTATTTAGAAAAAATTCCGTACCGCGACGCGATAAAAAAACGATTGACCGAACTTTGGAACTACGAAAAATATGGCTCCGTTTTTCACGAAGGGGATGCAAAATATTTTTTCAAGAATGACGGTTTACAAAATCAAGCGGTACTGTACCGACAAACGAAAACTTCTACCACACCTGAAGTTTTTCTCGATCCGAATACACTTTCGAAAGAAGGAACAGTTGCACTCGGTGCGCTCTCTTTCAGTAAAGATGGAAAATATGCAGCGTATCAACTCGCTAAAGCGGGTTCGGATTGGCAGACAATTTATATTAAAGAAGCTGCAACAGGCAAACAATTGGATGAACCGATTGAATGGGTGAAATTTTCGGGTATTGCGTGGCAAGGAAATGGTTTTTATTACAGCCGTTTTCCAAAACCTGAACTCGATAAAGCACTCACAACAAAAGCGGAAGGACAGTTGGTGTATTATCATATACTCGGCACACCTGTTGCGAGCGATAAATTAATGTATAGCGATGAAAAAAATCCGAAAAACCTTATCCATGCAGGCGTAAGTGAAGATGCGCGTTTTGTTTGCGTGTCGCTTTCGGCAGGAACGAGTAATAATTCAGTTGTTGTCAGAGATGAGGCGCGCAACAGTTCGGACTTTAAAACGATTATTGCTGACCAAACACACGATTGGAATTTTATTGATAATGTCGGTGATAAACTTTATTTCTTGACAAATTATAAAGCGTCGAATCGTTGCATCATTGGGATTGATTTTAATCATCCAGAAGAAAAAAATTGGAAAACTATTATTGCCGAACACCCAAGTGATGTGATTGAATCGGTAGATTTTTTGAATGGTAAATTGGTGCTTACTTATATGCACAATGTAAGTTCACTGCTCAAACAGTTTGATTTGGACGGTTCACACCCCGTTATAATTCCATTACCTGGCATTGGAACTATTGCAGGTTTGCACGGTAAACGCGAAACTGCGGAAGCGTTTTTTAATTTCACGAGTTTTATGCGTCCGTCAACGCCGTTTAAGTTGGATATGAAAACGCTGCAATCAACAGAATTTAAAAAGATAGCACTCAAATTTAATCCCGAGGATTACACAACGGAACAAGTCTTTTATAAATCGAAAGATGGTACACAAATCCCGATGTTTGTAACCATGAAACGCGGCGCGCAATTAAACGGAAAAAATCCAACCATCTTATACGGTTATGGCGGATTCAATATCAGTTTAACGCCGTCTTTTAGTGTTTCGAGATTGGCATTTTTAGAACGTGGCGGCATTTATGCCGTGGCAAATATTCGCGGTGGTGGCGAGTTCGGTTCCACTTGGCATGAGCAAGGAACGCTCGGCAAAAAGCAAAATGTTTTCGACGATTTTATTGCAGCTGCAGAATTTCTCATCGCAAAAAAATATACTTCTTCCGATTTTCTAGCCATCAGTGGCGGTTCAAACGGTGGTTTATTGGTAGGAGCTTGTTTAACGCAGCGTCCCGATTTATTTCGCGTAGCACTACCAGCCGTCGGCGTTTTAGATATGCTGCGCTATCACCAATTTACGATTGGTCGGGCTTGGGCAACCGATTACGGTTTGAGCGAAATGAAAGAAGGTTTCGATTATTTGTATAAATATTCGCCTTTGCAAAACATAAAACCTGGCACAAAATATCCTGCAACGCTAATCACAACGGGTGATCACGACGACCGCGTTGTGCCTGCCCACTCATTTAAATTTGCAGCTACACTGCAAAGCGCGCAAGCAAGCGATGCACCTATTTTAATCCGCATCGAAACTTCGGCGGGACATGGCGCAGGTAAACCAACGGCAAAAGTTATTCAGGAAGCGACAGACGTTATGGCGTTTACACTTTGGAATATGGGTGTGAAAGAGTGAAAAATGAAAAGTGAAAAGTGAAAAGTGAAAAGTGAAAAGTGAAAAGTGAAAAGTGAAAA
>ENA-OBIO01001251-OBIO01001251.1-metagenomes-genome-assembly--contig:-NODE-1251-length-10548-cov-2.79015_pt1 | contig 10548 bp, 11 predicted proteins | sample MGYA00153383_OBIO01 | MGnify analysis MGYA00153383 | reverse complement strand
AATTAATAGTACCAATAATTTTTTCTTCGCCACCATCCTTATAAACCATCGCATTACTCACATCGGTGTACAAATAGACATCGAGGACAAAATTATTTCCAAAAACTTGTTCTTCTGGGTGCGTACCGTGATACGCGTGAAATTCCATTCCCTCTAACGCAATGTAAGACATTTTAAAAAAATTAAGTTTGGAAAAGAATTACCTCAAAGACCACATTTCTTTGTAAATTCTGCCGCTTTCGGATTGTTTGTCGCTTCGTAGGCTTGCGCCAATAAGCACGTTATGCGTATATCTTTTGGATTATCAGGTAATATTTTTTCTAATCGCGCGATACATTTATCGTATTGACCTGTTTTAATGGCTAACCGACCGAGTTGTAAATTAATAGCCACATTACTCGGATATTCTGTGTCGAGTTCGCGGAGGATTAAAATACCTTTCATGGGGTCAGAAGGCAACGGATTTTCTGTGTAGCACAAAGCTAAATTCATTTTATTTTCCCATTTTTTAGGGTTTAAATCAAATGCTTTTTTGAAACACGCTTCCGATTCCGTAAAACTTTCGTCTCTCAATGTGCCAGCTTCTAATTTTTTAGCAGCCGTAAAAAAATTAGCACCCGCTAAAGACAGCGTTTCTTCGGTCAGTTCTAAGTCGGCAGCTTTTTTAGCAAAATAAGCTGCCGCCAAATCAAATCCTGATTTATACCACAAACCAGAAAGCTCTTTGAATTGCGCAGCGTTCATTTGCTTCAATCCGTTGGGCATTAAAGGCTGAATTTTTAATTTGGTGCTATCGGGTAATTCTGAAAATACTTGCTGTACGTAAGTATCTAAACTCTCAGTCGCTGTAGCTTTTTTTTCTTTGACGGTGCTAACAACTTTTACGTCTAAAAAAAGGAACATTCCAAATGTCACTACCACTGCCGATACAATCACGATTAATGCTTCCTTGTTCATTTTTAAAATTTAATGCGCAAATTTAAGCAAAAACTATTCAAGTATCGGCATCAGTAAATTATTCTTCCATCTCTTTGATAGAATCTTTCGGCAAGGCAGTTACGCGAGTTTTTACGTGCTCCATAAAAATTTTGGCTGGCTTAAATGCCGGAATAAAATGCTCTGGAATTTGTACAACTTTTCCGCGTTTAATGTTTCTACCTACTTTAGCAGCGCGTTTCTTGATGATGAAAGAACCAAAACCGCGTACATAAACATTTTCGCCATCGCCTAATGAATCGCGCAATTCTGAAAATAAATGTTCAATTGTAACTAAGACATCAATTTTTGCATACCCCGTTTTTTCAGCAATTTTAGTGACTAAGTCTGCTTTCCTCATAAAAAAAAATTTGGCATCGTTGAATTAAAAATATAAGTATGAAAAAATGTTGTAGTGTTTATAAATTACAAAGATCAATTTTTAGGTCTTACAAAATAGCTCACAAAGATACACAAATTAAGGACAGACTGTCATAAAAGAAATGTTAACAGTAGAAAAAATTTGTAAGAAATAAAAATTGACTAATCCCCAAAAAATAAATACCGGAAACCGTTGACAAACAAGGGTTTTTATATTTAGTTGTAATGAAGACGCGCATTTATACGAATGTAACAAACGCATCAAGTTAATAATAAACAAATAGAATTTCATCAATTTTCCGTAAAAAAATAACAACAGTATACGCAATTAGTTTACAGTTTTATAAACTTTCCATTCGCAGTAATTAATTGGCGATTAATTTGTAATTTTGCTCAAAAAATATATGCTATTTTCAATGACGGGTTATGGTAGAGGGATGCGTATCTATAACCAGAAAACAATTATTGTAGAAATCAGAGCCCTGAACGCTAAAATTTCCGATACGCGGTTTAAAATGCCCATCAATTATAGAGAGCGCGAAATGGATTTGCGTCGTAAAAGCAGCGAGGCTTTAGAGCGCGGAAAAGTAGATGTATCGTTCATGGTAAAAATTGGTGATAGCACCGATGCGACCATGATTAATCATTCTTTGTTCAAAAGATATTACGCGGAACTGGAACAGTTGCAAAAAGAATTAAAAATCCAAAACTCGGGTGATTTAATGCAAACCATTGTTCGGTTGCCGCACATTGTCGCCGATGAAGAAGAATCTGTCACAAATGAAGAATGGATTGTTGCTTCGGCTGCTTTCGACGACGCGATGAAAGATTTTATGGCTTTTAGAAAACAAGAAGGCGACGCGATGGCAAACGATTTGTCTTCGCGCACATCAAATATTTTAAACTATTTAGAACTAGTTAAACCTTTTGAGCAAGAACGTATCACGCGATTGCGTGCACGATTGCAACAAAATTTAGAAGAGCACTTTAAAGCAGAAAATTTAGACAACAACCGTTTCGAACAAGAAATTTTGTACTATTTGGAAAAAATGGACGTTACAGAAGAAAAAGTGCGCCTTTCGCAGCATTGCAAATATTTTGATGAGACGTTGAAAGAAACCAAAAATGTATCGAAAGGTAAAACGCTCAATTTTATTGCGCAAGAAATTGGGCGCGAGGTTAATACACTCGGCTCAAAGGCATACTCCGCCGATATTCAGCATTTGGTAGTGAAAATGAAAGATGAGCTTGAAAAAATTAAAGAAATGGTAGCTAATGTTGTTTAAAATAAATTTAAATCGTGACGCAATTAAATAAAAATGGAAAATTAATAATTGTGACCGCACCTTCGGGTGCTGGCAAAACGACTATTGTCCACCATTTATTAAAAACTTTTAAGCAATTAGCTTTTTCAGTTTCTGCAACAAATAGACCCAAACGTTCAAATGAAATTAATGGTAAAGATTATTATTTTTTAGACACCGAAACTTTTAAAGCTAAAATTAATGCGCATGAATTTGTGGAATATGAAGAGGTTTATGAAAACAGATTTTACGGTACATTAGTCGAAGAAGTTGAAAAACTTTGGTCGGAAAATAAGTGTATCGTTTTCGATGTAGACGTAAAAGGTGCCCTTACTCTAAAAAATAAATTTAAAGAACAAGCACTTGCCATTTTTATTGAACCACCCTCGAAAGAAGTTTTGTACACGCGATTGAAAAATAGGAATACAGAAACAGAACAAACTTTAGCTCAGCGCATTATTAAAGCGGAGGAGGAATTAAAATTCGCCAGCGCATTTGATTTTAAAATTGTGAACGATACACTCAAACACGCACTCGAAGAAACTGATACACTCGTAAAAAAATTCTTATAAATGGCAATTTCGACGCAAATAACTCACGGCATAAAAGTAAGCGCGGAAGCTTTTTTCCAATCGGAGATGAGCGCGCCTGAAAATAAAAAATTTGTTTTCGCTTATAGAATTCGCATTGAAAACATGGGCGTACAAACTATGCAACTCTTAAGTCGCAAATGGTTAATTTACGACTCGAATGGAATTGTTAAAATGGTAGAAGGCGATGGTGTCATCGGTAAACAGCCCATTTTAAAACCCAACGATGTTTATGAGTACATTTCAGGCTCGCAGCTATTCACCGAAATTGGAAAAATGGAAGGGTTGTATTTTTTTAAAAATGTTGATACGCTCCAAGTATCAGAAGTCGTTATTCCCAGTTTTATTCTTACGCCGAGTTATAAACTGAATTAACCTCTGCCTTTTAATTACGGCTTAACTATTTTTTTAGTGATAACTTTTTTTCCTATAACCAATTGCACAAAATAAACGCCAGTGGGAAGATTTTTTAAATTATAATGCCATTCGTGCGCACCGAGTTGTGTTCTTTGATTGTGAATTAAAACAGTCGTTGCTTTTTGAGAAGCATCGAAAATTGTCAGGTTTACAATTGATTCAGCTTCTAAATTATAATTTATAATAACTTCTGAATCGGCAGGATTAGGATAAATACTCAATATATTTTGGTTATTCTGCGGTTGAACTACTGAAACATTAGTGCTAAAAAATTGCGGGACGCCCGAGAGTTGAATAAATTTACTATCTACGGTTTGCGATCTTAACGTTTGCGCATAATCCCAATCATATCGTTTCAGCGATTTCAGATGTAGTGAATCTGAAAAACTAAATTCTGCTTGTGCAAATTCAGATTGATCAATACTGGTCGTAGCCCAAAGCGCATAAATAATTTCTTGCGATTTATAACTTTTAAACGCTAAACAAACGACGTTGGAATTCGGATTTATTTTTACTTTGCGCGTTTCTATCGCGTCGTAGTTAAATCCTTTTAAAATCTTTGCGGTAGTCTGATAACCCAAACCCGCTAAAGTGAAAAGCGTTTTATTTTCGGGTGTGTAATAAATAGGATGATACAAACCCATTTTGTCAAATTCACTCGATGCCTCACTATCCGATTTAAGTTCACTTAAACTATACACGTGAAATTGCAAAATACCTTGTTCTTGACAGCGCAGCAATGCTTTCATAATAAAATTTCGCTGCACTTCTAAACCGCCCATGTATTCGCCTTTGGCAATAGCAGGAATATTACACTCAGTAATTATAAAATGTTTTTTAGGCATTTTAATGTCGTTGTAACCGTAATTATTTAAAACATTTTCAAAGTTTAATTTTTTCTGAATGACGCCTTGCACTGCGCGATCGGAATGTCGAAAATATTCAAAACCTACAATTTTATTGCTCCAGGCGCGCACGGAATTATCTATGTGCGGATAAGAATGATAACTCAACACATCGAAGTAAGCACCACCGCGATTCGGATATTCTTTTGTGATTGAACCATCTTTCGGATTATCGGTTTGTCGTAACAAAACGTCTAAAAAACTCGGATAACCAATTCCGCCAACGCAAACTAAACCATCGGGATCAATATTTTTAATGACTTCATAACTGATCCGCAACATTCGGATATAACTCTGCACAGGTGCGTGCAAACTATAATCGCAGGGGTCGGGATTTGTATTCCACCATGAACCAGCCACACCCGCAGGTAATTCCGATTTTACTGTGAAAGAATAATCAGGTTCATTCCAAATTTCGTAAAAGCGCACTTGGTTTTTATATCGCGACGCGACTTTATACACATAGTTGGCGTAATAATTTTTTTCATTTATCACGACACCCGAATCACTATTTTTCCAAATGGGTTCGTATAAATTTGCAAAAAGTGTAGAGGACTCTTTTCCGCAATAAATAGTTTTTTCTTTGTGCGCATCGGAAGGATAACCGAGAAATAAAACATTTTCGGTCATGCCTAAAGCGGCATAATGTTTGAACGCATCCAAGCGAATGTCGTAACCCCACTCTTCTAAAAAAGATTCAATTAGCGCGGGGCGCATCGCATCAGCACCAGCTTTTGCGGCAATGTTTGCTAATTCGAAATCGGTATAAGGCGGATAAACCCCCATATTCGTACCGTATCGAAACGGCGAATAATTTTTAGGTACGTATTCATTCGCAGTCCTGAACTGCGTGGGTGTTTGAAATTGCGCACACGATAAGCAACAGAAACACATAGAAAACAACGTCAGGGTTAATCGCATTTGGGTTGCACTAATTACAAGATTATAAAGTTTTTTATAAAATCTGTTCTTTAGTTCAGGAAGTCTAAAATTAAACAAATTAATTGTTTTCTATCTGCAAGTTACGAAATTATTTTTTAGAAAAATAAACTTGACGCAACAAAATAAATTTTGTGCCCACTTTTTCGATTTACTTAATTCACGTTAGGCAAGGTGCAGCGCACATCAACCTTTGTAGAATACTGTAAATAAAGTTTTGTAAGGTGCAGCGCACATTAACTTAAATCAAATTTTGTTAAGTTGCTCTGCACCTTTCTACTTTCCTTTACTTACTTAAAACTCACCAATTCAATATCGAAAATAATCGGAACACCACCAGGAATACTTCCTTGACCAGAACTACCGTAACCTAAACTTGACGGAATAAGTAAATGCCCTTTACCACCTTTTTTAAATTTTGGAATACCAATTTGCCAACCTTGAATAACATTCGCTAATGGAAAAGTCTGAGCAACACCTCCACCGTTATCAAAAACTGTTTCATTAGTAAGGTAGCCATTATATTTTACTGTTACAGTACTTGTCGAAGATGGATAACCGCCAGCACCCAACGCCGTAGTATCTTGGACATAATATAAACCTTGCGAAGTCGTTGATGCGATCCAACCTTTTTTAGCAATGTAATCCAACATCTGTTGATCTTCTGAAACAGTTTTACTGCAAGAAGCCAAAAGCGAAATCGCTAATCCAAAAATCAAGAATGCACTAATGTGTGTGAGTTTCATACCTACTATTTAAATTTTTCGCAAAAATAGAACGAATTACGCTTTGAATGCCCATTTCATTTTTTAAAATTTTCTTAAAAAGAAAAAAAAGTGCTAATTTTGCAAAATTATTAGACTTGGTAGCTCAGCTGGATAGAGCAACTGCCTTCTAAGCAGTAGGTCATTGGTTCGAATCCAATCCAGGTCACATTTTATTTAAGCAATAAGTAATAGGGAATAAGGAATAGGGAAAATTATAAAATTACATTTCGCTATTTTTTATTCCCTATTTTTTTATCCGAGAACAAGGGCTTTCTTATAAAAAATTAAAAGGTAATTTTTTGAGAATTAAACCTAATTTGATTTTTACAGGAAAGCCCCAATCCGATAACGAACTAATGATAGGGAATGATGATTGAGAAATAAAAGTTTAAATTTCATTTTGAAATTCGTCTCGTTTTCATTTTGAATTTCGTTTTCGTTTTCATTTTCATTTTCGTTTTGGATTTCGTTTTGATTTTCGTTTTCGTTTTCGTTTTGATTTTCGTTTTGATTTCGTTTTCGTTTTCGTGGGACTTCGCCCCACGCTAAAACGTGTCGCGCTTTCAGCGATCTTTAAAATTATTGTATTCACTTTTCCTTATTCCCTGTTCCTTATTCATTATTCCTTATTTTCTATTCCCTATAATAATGTATTGGCTTAAAACATTTGGTCGCATTTTTTTAAAATTTCTATTTCGGCTTTGGCTTGCACATTTAGTTTATACCATCATTTTAATTTGGCTTCCTGTTTACACAACACCAACAATTATAGCGCACGCCATAACAGGAACAAAAATTAAAAAAACGTGGAAGTCGCTGCCTAATATTTCTGAAAATTTACAAAAATCAGTCATCGCTGCGGAAGACCAAGCCTTCGATGATCATTTTGGTTTTGATTTAAAAGCGATTGAACGCGCCATCGAATATAATAAAACGCACACGAATAGAAAAAAAGGAGCGAGTACGATATCGCAACAAGTCGCGAAAAATGTTTTTTTGTGGCAACGCCGCGATTTTTTGCGCAAAGGTTTAGAAGCCTATTGCACTTTTTTAATAGAACTGCTTTGGAGTAAAGACAGAATTTTAGAAGTCTATTTAAATGTAGCGGAAATGGGTGATGGCATTTATGGTGCGGAAGCAGCAGCGCAAATTTATTTTAAAAAACCCGCGAGTAAACTAAACTTGAACGAAGCTGCACTCATTGCTGCGTGTTTGCCGAATCCTCTTCATTTTAAACCCGATGAGCCTTCTGATTATATGATCAGTCGCAAAAACTGGATTGTGAACCAAGTAAATAATATTAATTGGGAATAAAAAGCTAAGAGATCAATCGAATCCGAATCGCCGTTTTTACCCATGCGGTAAGATAATCCAGTTGTGAAAACTTGTTTGAAAACAATGCTCAAATTCACATCGGCATTGAAAGGTGCGTTGGGAACGTATTTTATAAGTACAGAAGGTTTTAAATACAAATCGCGTTCGAGTTCTACATTCGCACTCGCCATAGCGTAATAGTGGCGTTTGATGTTTGTGATATTCACTGTTCCGTTGACAGATGCCGTTGCAACAGTTTGATTCATGTTGGGGACAGAAGAATTTACCAAAAATTACCTTATTTAAGATTCTTTTTTAAATTTTTAGAAGCATTTTATTTTAAAAATTATCAAGCCAATTATATCGGTTAAAGCAATCCATGTCCATTGCACACAGCAAATTAAAAAAATGAATTAGTTGATTAAGGCTTGTGCTGTGCGCCTAAAGCGTTTAGAAAACAAAATGTAGAGCCTATTGGCAACTCCTAAATTAATTTTTATACCTACAAAACTTTAAGGACATTGAGAATTTAAGAGCGCGCCAGTAGTAATATTATTTTAAAGTTTTTTTTGATTTTTAGAATTAAAACTACGCGCTATTAAAACCAAATCTGAACGCGCTTGCAATAAGTAAATTCGCTGCAGCGCGTAAGCATTTAGAATTTTTTGCAGTAAAATTTACAGCGATTAAGACGTTCTTATTTTATATTTTAGTTTTGTGTTACATTTAAATAATTCGTAGGCTTTTTTGTTTGTTGGTCGTCAGGACACAGTAGAATAATTTGTGCAAATCTAAGGACGTTGCCCAAGCATTACCGTTTGGAAATAAATGGTCGGCGAGAGAGTTTAAGAAACTTTAATGAGTTTGTAAAACTTTTTTGGTGAGCAATAAATCGCCACTAAAATTAATAATAGTGTTGCAAAACTAACCAACCTTAAGTGTTGACCTATGCTATAGAATTTCCAACCAAGAATATCAGAACCGTTAAGTGGCAAATAGACTATCATGTCAATCACAAAAATTATAAAAATGAATGTGTAAGTTTGTGAAAGTGCTTTTTTGAAAGTTGCCAAATAAAAATAAAGCAAATAACAAACCAATGGACAGCACAACAGAAAACCATATTTATTTTGGTGCGGCATGATTAAAGGAATGATGAAGCAGCAGTAAGAAATTTCCCAAAACGATTTGAGTCTATTGGGTTCTTTAACAAATGGTCGCGATTGAAAAAAATATAAAGAAAGAACTAAAAATTCGATTCGTACAATATCCACAATCGCATTTACTGTTGAAAAAGTCTTTACAAAGTTTTGTTTGTACGGTAACTCGCCGTCTGCTGGCATTAAATAAACAGAAAGTAATCCCGCCAAATCGTGAAAACCTAATGGTACTTCAACGACCAATTCAAAATTATTTGGGTTGATGAGCAGAAACCAATTTTTGAGTAAGAAAAAATTATAATCGAAACCAATAAAAACTCTTGGAAGAATGAGCAATGCCAAAAATATTAGCAAAGTAAAACCCAACATTTTAAAATATCCTCGATAAAATAAATACGAGAGTATTAAAAGTGGCATGAGTTTAATGACCTTATCCTATCGCATAAAATGCCTTCGCAGCCACGAACCCTCGATATAGTGCAAAAAACCTAATCATTCCTAAATAGAGCGTTTTTTCGCCTGGGTTTCGCTGTTGATTTGTTTGTTCAAATCCTGCTAGCCCAGCTATGGCTTTGATGAAATTATCAACCGTTATTATTTTATTTTTGGTAACTACTTCTAAAACTTCAATGCTTTGTCCGTCAAAATAATCTTTCGCTGGAGTTTTTGATTCTAAATGCCCAATCTATATAACCACAATAAATGCCAAACGATTATTGAGTAAATTTGTTAAAGACTGAATCCAGCGTTGCACGTTTTGGGACATATTGGGAGCGAGCGGGTATCTTTCAAAACTATTTGACTATTCCCAGTCTAACGGATTAGAGTTGATTACTAAGGTGCGAAAAAATATGAAAAGTAAACTTCAAGATCCAGAAGACCTATTGTTGCTAAAAAAAAGAGGCGTGATAGAATCAATTTTTGACATTTTAAAAACTGTTTGTGACTTAGAGCATATCAGACAAAGAAATGTAGAAAATTTATTTGGAAATACTTTACCGCTTTAGGAGAATATCACTTTATGGATCGTAAGCCATCTGTGATTATTCCAAGTGAAAAATTAAATTAATTCCGAGTTCACGTTATTTAGCTGCTTGGTCTTTAACAAACAAGAATGTAAATTTTTCTATCTTATCAAAGTTACATCGCCAAAATATTCTTCTTCGCCACCGTCTTTAAACCTTACTTTAAAATAGTACATATACACATCGGGTGGTGCATTTTTTTCATTGAAATTACCATCCCAAGATGTAGCAGGGTTAACGTTAGTGGCAGAAAAGAATTGAATGCCTGCTCTGTTAAAGATTTTAAAATCAATTATACTTGTCACGGTGCTATCAGAAAAGAGGCCAAAAACATCGTTTGCATTATCACCATTCGGTGAAAAAATATTAGGGATGTAAGTGGTGCGCGTTCTATCTACGTCAATAAAAGTACGTGCTTGCGTATAACATTCGGAACTATCATAAGCGGTAAAAAGAATAAAATTTGGAAACTTGGGTTTTGCAAAAGTAGTCGTGCAATTATTACAACTAACGTTTTCGCTTTCGCGCCAAGTCACGCGTCGGGGTAAAAAATTTAAATTGGGAATAAGCAAAACGCTATCGCCAACTTTAATTTTAAAATGTTGTGGTAAATCGGCATGCAGATTAGGCGGCGTTGGTACAAAACTTACAACCACTGTTGCAATGCTATCGCAACCCGATCTTGAAAGTTCGTGCTTTGTTTCGTTTTTAATTTTACTACTGTCACAAGTTGTGAAATGAAAGAAAAAGGAGTCCTGTTTCCACTGTGTG
>ENA-OBIO01001250-OBIO01001250.1-metagenomes-genome-assembly--contig:-NODE-1250-length-10555-cov-2.84857_pt1 | contig 10555 bp, 8 predicted proteins | sample MGYA00153383_OBIO01 | MGnify analysis MGYA00153383 | reverse complement strand
TTCTATTGGCTCGGTAGCCATAACCTTTAAACGATTTTTCTTTTTTGAAAAATAAAATTTTAGTACTTCTTTATTTTTAATGATACATTGCTTACTATTGGTTGTTTTGCCAATAAAATTATCCATAAAAAAATCACCATATTTTACTAAGCCATCCTTTACTTCATTACTGGAGGTTATTACTACATCCTGCAAAGCCTTTTCTTTTTTATTAATTTCAATCACTAAATTTTTATCGGGTGCATCGGCTGCAGATATACGACGGGTTAATGTTTGGTAACCGGTAAATGTAATTATAAGATCGTAACCTCCATTTAGTAATTTTAAAGTAAAATGTCCCTGCGCATCAGTAGCAGTGCCAATTGTTGTATTTTGAGCAAATACGGAAGCCCCTTGCAAGGGCAATTTAGTAATACCATCAACCACAGAACCGGATATTAAAAAAGCATCTGATTGGGCCAATATATCAGCGCTAAAAAATGCCAGGCACAAAAACACAATAATTTTTTTCATATAAAATTTTTATTGGTGTGTAACTAAATAATATTGTAAACCAATTTATACAAATACGAATTTACATTAACTCCTGTTAAGCTTTTGTTGCAATGCAATACAAGTAGACTGTATAGTTTCCTGTAAAGGCCGATATTTAAAGTTGGGTAAAAACTGTTGTAACTTGCTGGTATTATAATACACTTTTGTTAAGGCGGTTAAGGCGGTTTCTTTTGTTACCAATGGTTCGTTATTGCTAAACCAACCTTTTATGGCTTCCAAACGCCAAACTATATTTGCAAGAAGGGGGGTAACTTTTTTATGCGGTGCAATCTTGTTAAAAGCATGGGCAATTAAATTAAAAAGTTGTTGGTAACTGCAGTTTTCTGCATTAACAATAAACCTTTCGGCGCTAATATCACTTTGCATTAATTGCATCATTACGGTAACAACATCTTTAACATCTACAAAACCATTTACGCCTTCGCTATACCAGGGAAAACCATCGTAAACACTTTTAAATATTTTGGAACTACCATTATTCCAATCGCCATCCCCTAAAATTACTGTAGGGTTAATAATTACGGCATCAAGCCCTTCGCCGATACCGCGCCATACTTCCAATTCGCCCAAATATTTACTTTCGCCATAAATACTATTATTGGTTTGTTCTGTCCAACGCATATTTTCATCAACTTCTTCGCCCTGTTTATTAGCACCCAAAGCCGCTACAGAGCTAACATGTACCATTTTTAAAACACCTGCATTTATGGCTGCATTTACTATGTTGGCCGTTCCTTCAATATTTATTTTATACAACTCCTTTTTGCGAGCCTCGTTAAAAGATACCAGGGCCGCACAATGATATATTTGAGTAATACCTTGCTGCATTAATTCTTCCAGACCAACTACATCTAAAATATCGCAGGCAACTGTGCTTAAAAGTGGTGAGGTAAAATTCGGGAGCGGCGTTTTATTATAAATGGCAACAACTTTATGTTGCTGTGCCAGTAATTGTGTTATCAATTCTTTCCCCAGTAAACCGCTTCCACCTGTAACAAGAATCATAATAAAATTTATAGTGTGAAGATAAGGCCATCAATAAAAACTTTTACAACTCTAATAAAATTGAGCTGTTCATCTTCCGGCATTTAATGCATTTTGTTTAATAGGCATAAAATCCCTTTCCCGTTTTACGACCAAGATCACCATTATTAACCTTTGCTATTTGTATAGGAGAAGGAGTAAATCTTGGTGCTTTATCAAATGCATAATATATACTTCTGGAAACGGCTAAATTAATATCCATACCAATAAGATCCATCAATTTAAATGGTCCCATTTTAAAACCTGTCGCTTCCATTATGGCATCTACATTTTCAAAACTTGCAATACCTTCAGTAACCAATTGCATGGCTTCTAAATAGTATAACCTTGCTACCCTGTTTACAATAAAGCCGGGAGAATCTTTACATAGTGCAGCAGTTTTATTCAACTTGCTGCATAGCTCCTTTATAGTATTAACTGTTGAAACGCTTGTATATTTTCCTTTTACAATTTCAACCAGTTTCATAACGGGTGCAGGGTTAAAAAAATGTAACCCTATTACCCTGCGTGGCAGTAAAATTTTTTGTTGTATTGCTGTAATAGATATAGAAGATGTGTTGCTTGCAAAAATAGTTTTGTTGCTATTTATTAGGGCCAGCTTATTAAACAGTGCCACCTTAATATAAGCTTTTTCAATAATTGCTTCTATTATTAAATCTGCTGTGCAACTGCTGGTACTGCTGGTAAATTTTATTCGTTCAAAAATCTTTATAGCTTCCTTTGGAGTTATAGATCCTTTATCACTTAAATATTTTAGGCTGCTTTGTATTTTTAAAGCAGCCTTTTCAAGTGCTATTTTATTTAGATCGAATAATATAGTAGTATACCCGGCCTGTGCAGCTACTTGAGCTATACCTAAGCCCATTGTACCTGCACCTGCTACTGCAATTGTATTTATCATATTCCAAAAATAAAAAAACTGCTGTGTTATTAGTAAAGTTTTTTTAAAACTTTACCAATAAACATAGCAGTAAGTAAATTAATTTAAGTGTTCCTGTAAAAATTACTATTCCGGACAATACTATCTTTTGACTAAATCGAAATTTTAATATGTAGTATATTTAAAAAAGCTGCTGTAAATATTAAATTTAAATTTGCAGATAACCAATTGTACATTTTAACACTAAAACCTGACCAATAAAAACTTAATAAGGCTATTTAGTTATGAATCACATATTACTGTATTTAAACTATCAATAATATATCCTAATAATTTACATTAAAGAAATAATATAAAATTACTGATGTACTTAACAACACCTCTATTTTTATAAAAAAAATTAAACTACAAAACGAGCAAATAACTTAATATTTTAACTACTTATCCATTAATTAATAATTTTAAAATGTAGCTTAAATTTAAATATGAATGCTGAATAAATTATTTATTTTGAGCCGCTTGTTTGGCTTCATCTTTCATTTTTTCATTTGCGGTAATTGCAAATTCAACTCGGCGATTTGCTGCTTTGTTTGCATCGGTACTATTATCAACCTTAGGCTGAGTTTCGCCATACCATTTAATGGTTAACCGGGATGCAGAAACACTATTTGCTTTTAAATAATTACCAACTGATGTCGCTCTTTTTTGAGATAACGACATATTGTAATCCGCTGCGCCAACGTTATCAGTATGCCCTTCTAACAAAATATTTGTTTCAGGGTATTGCTGAAATATTTTTACCAATTTATTGAGAGATAATTTAGAGTTGTCAGTAATATTAAACTGATTGGTAGCAAAAAACACACCTGCTTTAGATCCATCAGGATTATTTTCATCAAAGGTTACGTTAATACCTTCTTCTACCCTGGTAACCTGTGCACCCGGCACTTCCGATTTAATAACTTCAGCCTGGCGATCCATTTTATTACCAATTACACCACCAGCAACTCCACCAATTACAGCTCCTATTAGAGCGCCTAAAACAGAATTACCTTTTTTACCAACATTGTTACCAATAATACCGCCAAGTGCGGCGCCGCCAACGGCTCCTGCAGCAGCACCTTTTTGCTCTCTGCTCATTTGTTTTGTTTCGCTGCAACCAGTTAATATTGTAAGGGAAGCGGCTAATAATAACATTGAATTTGTTACCAATTTTTTCATAATGCGGTTTTTAGGGGTTATTTTTTTATAAAATTATAGATGTAAGCTGCGGGTTTACCTTCGAAAGTTATGTGAGATTTTAATTGCATTGTTGTATTGGTTAATTCGGCAATTTCTAATCTGTAGCCTTCATTATTATTGTCTGACTTATTTTTATCATTCAATTTTTTAAACTGAAATTCTTTTACGGCACCTTTTGGTTCGTAAATTGACCAGCTAATTTTTCTTGTTATAGAATTACATTCCGTTCCGCTTGAATTAATACGATAATTACCTAAACTATTACCAGCAATAAAATTCCATGAACTGCCAACAAAGCAATTAAAAGATGCTTCGTTAAAAACAATGGCTGTAACTTTTCCCTGTATACCCTCGGTTGTGATTGTTTGCAGCATCCAATTACCATTTATTTTTTGCTTTATGGAACTGGCTTCTTTTGATACGGTACAGGAACAAACGGCGCTTAAAAAAACAAACGCAAATAATGATGATTTAAAAAATTTCATAGAAAAGTTTAAGTTTTAAAGTGTGACGAAAGGCAAATTAAGTGCCATAATCTTTAGTACAATTACATACCCTATTGTTACTGAATTACATAGCTTATTTAAAAAAATGAAATTATATGAGGAAGTATTTCTACTAATTTGGTTTAGATTAAAAAATTAGGTACAAATTATTAAAAAAATATTAAAAAGGACCAGACGCATTTAAATAATTTATTTATAAAAACATTACAAAAACTCGTTCTATGCTAAAAAATACATTTTTCATTTATAAATGAGGCAGTTTTAAAATTAAATAGCGGCAGTAAATTGCCGTAAAAAACGTTGGTCATTTTCACTAAATAAACGCAGGTCCTTAATTTGATATTTAAGCATTGTTATTCTTTCAACACCCATACCAAATGCAAAACCTGTGTATTTATTACTATCAATACCACAGTTGTCCAACAAATTAGGATGTGCCATACCGCAACCCAAAATTTCTACCCAACCGGTTTGTTTGCAAACACTGCAACCCGTTCCGCCGCATATTAAACAACTGATGTCCATTTCGGCACTTGGCTCTGTAAAAGGAAAATAGCTCGGGCGAAAACGAACCTTTACCTCGTTGCCAAACATTTCCTGCACGAAAAAATATAAAGTTTGTTTTAAATCAGCAAAAGAAACGCTTTCGGCAATGTACAAACCTTCTACCTGATGAAAAAAGCAATGTGCACGGGCACTAATGGTTTCATTTCTATATACTCTACCCGGACAAATTATACGAATGGGTAATTTACCTTTTTCCATTTCGCGCACCTGTACGCTGGAAGTATGGGTACGTAATAACCAATCGGGATTTTGGTTAATGTAAAAGGTATCCTGCATATCGCGTGCGGGATGATTTTCGGGCAAATTAAGTGCAGTGAAATTATGCCAGTCGTCTTCAATTTCCGGACCTTCGGCCACTGCAAAACCAAGCCGTTGAAAAATAGCAACAATGCGGTTACGTACCAAACTAATTGGATGCCGGCTACCTAATGGCAATGCATCTGCCGGTAACGAAAGATCAGCTTCATTAATATCAATTGATGATTCAGACTTTATTGAAGTTTTTAATTCTTCGTATTTGGCTTCGGTAAATAATTTAAAATCATTCATTAGCTGCCCAAATTCTCTTCGCTTATCTGCAGGCACATTTTTCATTTCGCCCATTACCTCTTTCACCAAACCCTTTGTACCTAAATATTTTATGCGGAAAGCCTCAACCTCATCCGTTTTTGCAGCTACGCAATTTTGAATTTCTGTTTTATAATTATCAATTTTTAACAATAAACTGTCCATGCTGCAAAAATAAGGAAATGTAATGAGTTGAATAAACCACAAAAATTATAGTGTTAAAGGTATTTTTTAAAAGGTTAGATAAAAAAATGATAATTAAAATAACTGTCATTTTTATAATTAGTAACATTATAAAAATACAGGTGTAGCAATTATTAAGTTTAAAAAAATAAAAACATTTTTATAAAAAAAAGATATGATTTACGATTGTTGCTAAAATATCGTAAAAAAACTATTAATTGCTTAAAAAAAACTAACAATACAAACCAAATTTTATTAACGGAGAATAATGCGTGAGGGATAGCAGTGAAAAGCCCGCAATGAGCACCTTAAATTATAAAACTGCAACTGCGGACTTGCAACGAATAGCCCGACCTAAACCAGCGCAGCGATGGTTTAGGGCACGCCCAATAACAATTTTAACTACTTAAAAAACATACAGTGTGTGCAGGACTGCGGGTAATTGCAGAAAACTTTTGCATCATTTACCAATAGTGCCAAATTCAATAATTGACAGATAAAATTTTAATGAAATAACTCATTTAAAAATACTCACAACTATTTAATAAGTTTGCTGCAAAATAAATAAATAAATGCAGGATTTACAAGACTTTTTATCGCCTATAAATATTGCCGGTATTAATGAAGATGAAGGGTATAATGATGGACAAATTGGCAAACATATTATTATAAATGACGGCGAAATACCAAATATAGACAATGCAGATATTGTACTGCTTGGGGTTGGAGAATCGCGCGGTAGCGGGGCTTTTGATGATTATAATGATGCACCTGATATTATACGCAAACAATTTTTTAGATTACATTATTGGCATAAAGATGTGGTAATGGCTGATATTGGAAATATAAAAAACGGCGCTACATTAAAAGATAGTTATGCAGCAATTACAACGGTACTTAAAGAATTACTGAGCCAAAATAAAACGGTGATATTATTAGGTGGCAGCCATGATATTACCCTTCCCCAATATTTTGCATACAAAAAATTACAGCAACCTGTTGAAGCCACCTGCATTGATGCAATAATTGACCTTAAAGGAGAAAGTAGTTTAAGAAGTGAAAACTTTTTATTAGAGATGTTGACAGGAGATATTAATATGGTACGGCATTACAACCATGTGGCTTTTCAAAGCTACCTGGTACACCCCGGAATGCTTGAAACGATGGATAAGCTTAGGTTTGATTGCTTTAGAGTAGGCAAAGTAAAAGAACATTTAGAAGAAATGGAACCGGTAATGCGCAATACCAATTTATTAAGTTTTGATATTAGTGCTATAAAAAATAGTGATGCGCCTGCCAATAATTGTAGTCCGAACGGGCTTACCGGCGAAGAAGCTTGTGGCCTTAGCCGGTATGCAGGTATGAGCAACAACCTGAGCAGTTTTGGTATTTATGGTTACCAACCAAGAGCCGATACCGGAGAACTTACTGCCAAACAAATTGCACAGATGTTATGGTATTTTGTTGATGGAAAAAGCAGAAGCAAACAGGAAGCATTACTTACGGAAACAAGCCTTTTTAACGAATTTAATATTGTTTTTGCAGAAGTAAATACCAGGTTTTTACAAAGCAGGAGAACAGGCAGATGGTGGATGGAGCTGCCAGATAAAACTTTAATAGCCTGCAGTTATAATGATTACCTTACAGCAGGACGAAACGAAATTCCGGAGCGCTGGTTACGGGCCCAGGAGCGCAACTAAAATATATAAAATTAATTTTTAAAATGGTTAAAATTGGGGGCAAAAAAAGAAAAATAAAGGCAGTTATTTTACCCTTTAATATTATTGTTTTTTTTGCTGCCCTGTTATCCTCCTGCTCAATAAATCATCATATTAACAAAGCGGCCAAAAATATTTTGTTGGGTGATACTATTATTGGTACAGGGCATATTGGAATTAGTATTTATGAACCTGCGACAAATAAATATTGGTACCGGTTAGATGCGGATAAATATTTTGTGCCTGCCAGTAATACAAAGCTTTTTACAACCTATGCAGCCATGAAATATTTAGGGGATAGCCTGATTGGATTAAAATATTTTTTAACCGACACCGCCGTACACATTTACCCTACAGCCGACCCAAGCTTTTTACATCCAGATTTTAAACAGCAGATTGTGTTTGATTTTTTAAAGCAGCAAAAACAAATAATTTATCACACCAAAAGGTTTAGTGAAACTTTAGGCAAGGGCTGGGCATGGGATGATTATTTGGAGCGTTACATGGTGCAAAGAGCCGAGTTGCCGATATATGGAAATTTAATACGCCTGTATAAAAACGATGGTGAAACAAGTATAATTCCAAAAACTGTTTCGTACACTTATATAAAAGCAACCACGAATAATTTTTATGATACCACTCACTTTGCAGAAAGAAATTGGGATGACAATGAACTGCAGATTAAAAATAATGATCAGAATATTGTAAAAGAAATAATAGAAATACCCCTGGTGGCGAATTGGCAAAAAATGATTGGATTTTTACAGGATACGCTACACAAAAAGGTTAAGATTGCTGAAGATACAGCAGTGACAATAAATAAAAATGACAATGCTGCATTAATTAAAATTTATTCGCAACCAACAGATTCTTTACTCAAGCCAATGTTATTTAACAGCGATAATTTTTTTGCTGAGCAATGCTTATTAATGGTGAGTAACCAACAGCTGGGATATATGAATATTGAAAAGATTATTGATACCATTTTAAAAAATTATTTAAATAATTTGGCTCAAAAGCCACGCTGGGTCGATGGAAGCGGTTTAAGCCGCTATAATTTATTTACACCATCGAGCTTTGTATTTATCTTAAATAAGATGATAAATGAGTTTGGGGCAGAACGACTCAAACGAATTTTACCAACCGGTGGTGAAGGCACTTTAAAAAATTATTTTCTAAAAGATACCCATTTTATTTTTGCTAAAACAGGTAGCATGAGCAACCACACCGCCATCAGCGGTTTATTGTACACCAAAAAAGGCAAACTGCTTTTATTCTCAATATTAGCCAACCAATTTATAGGAAGTGCTTCGCATGTAAGGCATGCGGTAGAAAGTTTTTTAGAAGGAATAAGGCAAAAATATTAATATAATTGAGGTAAGCTTGTTTTTAATTTCAGCAGATTAAAAGCTTTAGTTTTAATTTTACCGACAACATGAATTGCGCAATTTAAATACCGATCGGTATATATTTAAAGCTGTTTCTAAGCATTATAAACAATTGCCCGCCTAATCTTTAATGTAGCGCATAACATTAGTCAGATAAAACAACCATTGCTTTTACCAACCAAAATATTCCTTTGTATTATTAAAACATATATCCTCAATAATTTTACCAATCCAGTTTATATCGTTTGGTAATTGCCCGTTTTCTATTTCTTCTCCAAATAAATTGCAGAGTATACGTCTGAAGTATTCATGACGCGGAAACGATAAAAAGCTTCTGCTATCTGTAAGCATACCTACAAATTTGCTTAGCAATCCCATATTTGAGAGGGTATTAATTTGTTGAGTCATTCCATCTTTTTGATCAAGAAACCACCATGCGCCTCCCCATTGAACTTTAGGTTTTGTACTACCTTCATTAAAGTTACCAGGCATAGTTGCGAACAGTGCATTATCGGCAGGGTTAAGGTTATAAATTATAGTATGGGCCAACCTGCCATTATTATTGAGGCGGTTTAAAAATTTAGCTAACGGTATGGCCTGTTTAAAATCACCAATACTATCCCAGCCCGTATCTGCACCAATACTTTGCAACATGCGTGTGTTATTATTGCGCAATGCACCCAGGTGAAATTGTTGTACCCAACCAGCTTCAAAATTCCATTCAGCAAAATTAATAAGCATGGCGCTTTTAAATTGAATACCTTCTTCAATATTTAAAGGTTTACCACTGCGAAGTCTGTCGAAATAACCGTTAATTTCTGTTTGAGTATAATCCTCTGCATAAATGCTTTCCAACCCATGGTCGGATGCCTTACAACCATTTGCTTTAAAATAATTATGCCTGCGTTTTAAGGCTAAAAGAAAATCATCAAAACTGTCAATTACAATATCAGATACAGCCTCCAGTTTATTCAGATACTGGTTAAAGATTTCAACATTTTCAATCGCCATGGCTTTATCCGGTCTATATGTTGGTAAAACTTTTATTTCAAAACCATCTGCCTTAAGCTTTTGATGGTATTCTAAATTATCGGTTGGGTCATCTGTAGTGCAAAGAATCTGCACATTCATTTTACGCAACAAGTTTTTTACACTGTATTGCGGCGTAATTAATTTAGCACTGCATTGGTTATAAATATCAAGGGAATTGTGCTGCGATAAGGTAGTATCAATATCAAAATAACGTTGTAATTCCAGGTGCGTCCAATGGTATAAAGGATTGCGCAAAGTGTAGGGAACTGTTGCCGCATATTGCTGAAACTTTTCAATATCCCCAGCAGCACCGGTACAATATTTTTCGTTAACCCCATTGGTTCGCATGGCGCGCCATTTGTAATGGTCGCCATACAGCCAGGCTTGGGTAAGGTTATTAAAATTAATATCGCCTGCAATTTCATTTACCGGTAAATGATTATGGTAATCAATGATCGGCATTTTAGCTGCAAACTGCTGGTATAATTTTACAGCAGTAGTATTAGTCAGTAAAAAATCTTCCTTCAACCATTTGCCTGATCTGTTTGCGCCCATTTGATTTATCATTTTTAATATTATTGCAGGTTTTATAAAATATTTGCCACTAAATTACGTACTGTGTTAATTTTACAATTTATATAATTTTGTATCTGGTATCCGAGCTTAAAATTAATATTCCGACCCTGTTTTTTACAATATTTAAAATTTATATCCCAATAAATTTAATAGAATTTTTAAATTAGCTAAAACGCAATAGTAATATAATTCAATGCCGCTAAGTTAAGGGGTAACGAAATAAATTTTAGCGTTGACGTGGTAAGCCGCTTAAAAATTTGAATTCTATTAGTAATGTTAACAAGGTGATTTTGAATT
>ENA-OBIO01001248-OBIO01001248.1-metagenomes-genome-assembly--contig:-NODE-1248-length-10560-cov-2.24474_pt1 | contig 10560 bp, 10 predicted proteins | sample MGYA00153383_OBIO01 | MGnify analysis MGYA00153383 | reverse complement strand
GGCATCAAGCAACAGTCCCAATTGCCCGTCTTCGCGGGGAATGTACGCACCAATGGTTGGCCTCGAAACGCCTTCGATTGCTTTAATACTAAACAGCGCACCAACCAACATTGCGCCCGTGTTACCTGCACTTATAAAGGCATCAATTTTGCCGGTTGCCAATAATTTAAAACCTATTGCAATAGAAGATGCAGGTTTTTCTTTTAATGCCTTGGTTGGGTGCTCATGCATACCAATTACCTGCGCAGCATGCACAATATCGATATTGGTAAGCTGCACCTTATGTAATGGTAGTAATTCTTTAATGGCATGCTCATCTCCAATAAGTGTAAACTGTATACTGGTATTGGTTTGTCCAAGAAAAAGTGCTATTCCTTTTACTGCTTCAAGGGGCGCAAAATCGCCACCCATCATGTCTATGCCAATATTCATGGTACATTTATTAAATAAAAAATTCTAAGCCCTAAACCCAATATCGAATTTAAAACTTAGAATTCAGCATTTGAAAAAAATATTATGATCTTAATGGTGCTGTTTCAGCAACCACAAGTCCTTTGTAATACAATTTGCCTTCACTTACATGTGCGCGATGACGTACATGAGTTTCGCCGGTTGTTTTATCAACACTTAATGTTGTTTCTGATGCTTTGTAATGCGTCCTTCTCTTTGCACTGCGCTGCTGCGAATGGCGTCGTTTCGGATTTGGCATATCTTTAAATTTTAGTTGTTTTTGTAATTAATTAAACTATATTATCCTAATTATCTTTAAATTTTTCTAAACCTTTCCAAATGGTTGTTGCATTATTGGCATCGTCCCCTGCTTCCATTTGACGTAATTTTTCCAATACTTCTAAGTTACAGAGCGGGCCACCCAATTCCTCTGCCGTACAAAGTTTTTGTACGGGAACACTCAGACTTATAAATTCATAAATCCAATCATTCAGGTATAAGTGGCTTTCCGTTTTAGAAATATAAAAAACGTCCGGATCTTCTTCCAGCTGGTTCATCTCCTCCGGATTCTCCACCATTTTAACTACCATATTAAATTCATCCCAAAGATCTTTTGTAAGTGGATTACCACACCTATCACACGCTACATCAGCTTTTCCGGCAATTTCGAATTTTAATAGCAAAAAGCTATTCTTTTTATCGAGCTGCAATTTAACTGAAGAGGTACAATTAGCAAAATCTCTCGCTTCCGCTTCTGCAAAGTATATATCGCCTATCTCATAAGTAAACTCATGAATACCGGGCTTCAAACCCACAAAAGCTATCTCTATTGCTTTTCTTTTTATCATTTCCTCCGGTTTAAAGGACGGCGAAGGTAGGTTTTATAAATTATATTTTTAAATAAAATTGTGTTATTGAAATAGTTTTTTTAATAAAATACAATTTTATAAGTATAAAGTAGTTTAAATGTCGTAAAGTTTAGAGGAAAACTATTGGCTTATGAAAAACCGAAGGGTATCTATTGGCAGATAAAAACCGAAGGGCGCTTATGGCAAGCAGACCTGGGTTGTTTAAAAATGATAATCTTAGTAATGAATTAATTAAGTTACAATAAATCTAATTTCTCTGTTATAGTAGAAAACACATTTATATTATATTCTTTAAGCATTAAAATATTGTAAAAACTTTAGCTTGTTATACCTTAATTAATTAAAAGGAATGATATATATATATATTGCAATACCAATGAGTGAAGGCATATTAGTGAAATTAAAAATTAACGTAACCCCCTTCTACACCTTTGTAATTTTATAAAATTATTAATAATCAACAAATTATACCATTTTAAAGTTAAAAACTACGGCACGGTTAAAATTTACAAACAATATTACCTTATAGTTTGTACTTGATATATTGTTTATCTTTTACAATATGACAGCTGTTATGTTAGCACAAATATTAATCTTTAAAATAAAAAAATTATAAATAGCATTTAGTGTACAAACTTTGCGTAGAAACTATAAAATTCAATATTAGCATTGTATGAAATATAAAAAAAAATGGATAATAATGACAGTTCTTTTTACAATTGCTATTATGATCCGTTTATTCTCTTCCAATTCAAATAATACCGAATGGTATTATTCTACCGGAATCTATCCTTACATATCGGTTGCTTTCAGACAGCTTTTTGGTTGGGTCCCTTTTAGCATCGGAGATATACTTTATGGCCTTACTGCTGCCTGGATAGTTTATAAAATAATTATTGATTTTAATATGTTGTTTCATAATAAATTTACAGGCCTTGTATTTTTAAAAAAAACATTAGATACATTAATTGTGTTTTTAATAATTTATATAAGCTTTAATATTTTATGGGGTGTAAATTATAACCGACAGGGTATAGCTTCACAACTTGGTTTAAAAATGGAAACATACTCGCAGGAGCAATTAAAAAAAGTAAATGAAGTGTTGGTAGAAAAAGTAAATGCTACCAAATCGGCAGTTTTACGAAGCGGCAATACCACGATACTTAAAACCAGCGATATTTTTAAAGGCGCATCAGCAGCTTATGTTGAGGCAAATAAAAAATATTCTTTTTTAAATTATCAAAGTTTATCTGTTAAAAAGTCAATGTGGGGCTGGCTCGGAAATTATCTTGGTTTTAATGGATATTATAATCCATTTTCCGGCGAAGCTCAGGTAAATACTACTGTGCCAAAATTTAGTCAACCCTTTACTACCTGCCACGAAATGGCTCACCAGCTTGGGTATGCAAAAGAAAATGAAGCTAATTTTGTGGGCTATCTTTCGGCATCCTCGTCAAAAGACAGTGCCTTTTTATACTCTGCCTATCTTGATCTTTTTTTATACGCAGATAGAAATCTTTATGGTGTAGATTCTACTGCCGGTAAAGCTTATTATAAACAACTTTTACCGGCTGTAAAGGCTGATATACTTGCCTGGAGAGCTTTTAATCTTAAACATGCCAGCTCACTTGAACCTGTAATAAGGTGGATTTACGGAAAATTTTTACAAAGCAACCAGCAACCGTCAGGTATGATGAGTTATGATGAGGTAACTGCCTTTTTAATTGCCTACTATAAAAAATACGATACACTATAAAAGTATTTAATAGATGGATTAAAACATTAATTTTTTAATACTGACAATTTAATAAACTTTTACTGGTTGTGCCCCAGTCCATTAAGCTTTTTGGACAAGTTAATTATTATATTATTGTCAATTTATCTTTACTTATACAATAATTGTTATAATTTAATTTAAGCCCATACTTTATCTATTGGTTGCAATTAAAATAAATTACTTAAAATTAATAAGTTAGTCAATAAATTTATGGCCTTAAATTTTAACCCAACTGTTTCAATATTTTAATCTTTATATTTAAATATTATATGAAACTATTCATCTCCATTTTAATTCCATTGATTGTAGGTGGTTTATCTGCAGTATTTACCCAATCCGGCGTGCATGGCTGGTATGTACTTGCCAATAAACCAAGCTATAACCCGCCAAACTGGCTTTTTGCTCCGGTTTGGACAGTCTTGTTTATAATGATGGGTGTTGCCCTTTACCTTGTCTGGAAAACTGATGGTCAACATCAAATAAAACGCATGGCCATAAGTTTATTTGCGGCTCAATTAACTTTAAATTTCTTTTGGTCATTTATCTTTTTTTATGCGCACCAACCCGGCTGGGCATTTGCAGATATAATTGCTTTATGGGTATTAATTTTATTTACAATTATTTACTTTAATAAAATTTCTACAATAGCCGCTTGGTTATTGGTACCTTATATTTTTTGGGTAAGTTTTGCTTCTTTATTAAATTTTTATATTTGGCAGCATAACTAAAACTAAAATTTTATTAAAGATTTTATATTTCAAGATTAAATTCTATACAAAAAAATCCTCACAGCGTTTAAATGTGAGGATTTGAAAATATTTTTATTAAAATCTTAATAAATTTAGTGCTTCATTGGAAGGCTAAATTAAACGTTAGCTATTAGATTGTTTTGTTGTTTAAAAGGCATTTTATTGTTTTAACAGACGCAGATCGCATTAGTAAAAAGCGTTTTAATCTAGTTGATATAAATTGCTAAACGTTAACCCCAATAAATTAAAATTCATTTTTCCACATCATACTTTCTACAGGTCTGTTGGGCTGACCGCTATATTTAGCATTTTTTTTCTGATTATATTTTACTTCAATTTCGCCCAATACCGGAAAATAAATAAGTTGGCCGATAGGCATTCCTTTGTAAACTCTTACAGGTTGCTTTACCGAAATTTCAAGCGTCCAATTACCGCAAAACCCAACATCACCTTTGCCGGCTGTAGCATGTATATCAATACCAAGGCGCCCTGTAGATGATTTACCTTCTAAAAAAGGAACATGGGCATGCGTTTCAGTATACTCTGCTGTTACGCCCAAATAAAATACATGCGGCAGCAATAAAATACCTTCTTCGGGTATTTCAAAATGTATGATTTCGTTGTGTTTTTTAGCATCAAGTTCGTTATCCCGATAGGTTGCCAAATATTGGCCCAGGTGAACATCGTAACTATTACTACCGAGATTTTCTCTTGTATAGGGTACAATTTTTATAGTGCCTTTTTCTATTTCCTGCAGGATGCTTGCGTCGCTTAGAATCATTGATTTTAATAAATTGTTATTTAAAACTGTTTAGGTGTTATTTTGTAAAAATAAATATTCGGTAACCAATCTATCTATTCAATTGATATTATGCCCCTCGTTTATCAACAAAATATTAACCGGAGCACAAAATTAGGTGTTTGGCATTTAGCAGAAGGTGCAGATTTCTTTTTGCAACAGGTACCTTTAAAAGCGATGATAACCCATCCGCATAAGCAGTTACAACATTTAGGCGGCAGGTATCTTTTAAAAATTTTATATCCTGATTTCCCTTATGAACTTATACAAATTGCAGACACTAAAAAACCATATTTAGCAAACGAGGCCTGCCATTTCTCCATTTCTCATTGTGGCGAATATGCTGCGGCAATGGTTAGCAACGAGCAACGTGTTGGAGTTGATATTGAATTAATAACCGATAAAGTAGAGAAAATTAAAAATAAGTTTTTGTCGCAAAAAGAACAATCGTTAATTACCGGTCTGCAACAATCTCAAAATAATTTATTACCCGGCGCCTTGTTAACCGCCGCATGGAGCATAAAAGAATCGCTTTTTAAATGGTATGGAGATGGTCAGGTAGATTTTAAAAAACACCTTGTTATTGAACAAATAATATTTACTAAAGATAATGCTGTAGCACATTGCAGTTTTTTAAAAGGCACTCCCCGGTTATTGTTAGTTCATTTTATATTTATTAACAAAAATTGCCTTGCCTGGGTGGTGAGTTAATAAACCCTTTCCATATACCCGGGTTAAAATACGCATGAATTAAATAATTACTTTAAAAGTTAATTGTTACAAACCGGTAAAATAATTAAACGGTTAATGGAAGATGATGTGGTAAAAGTATTTTACCATCATCTTTCAATGCCGTTAAGTTAATAAGCAAAGGAAAAATATTGCCGGCAAGTCGTTTAAATATTTTAATACTTTTAATAGCGTTAATCAGAAATTTTGAATGATTTTAACTTGGATAAAAAACACGGCAGGCTTAACTTAACGCCATTGCATTATGTTTACTAAAAAAGAATTTTACTGCTATATCTTTTTCTTTTTATCATCTGATAAATTATAATTTAACCTGTAATGTATTTTTATTCATCAATAAATTAATAATGTTACTGATAAATGAGTGCAATTAAATTCAGCATAAAAGTATTTTACTGGTAAGGTAGCAAGCCTGTAATAAAAAATTATATACACTCTAAATTATCGAATAAAATTGTATGCAGGCGATGGTTAAAAATTATAGCCATGCCTTATCTAAAAAATATTTTTAAAATCTACTCAACTTTTTTATATCAATTAAAACGATGCAGTAATTCTTTTTAATTTTACACGGTTCCTTGCTATTTTTTATATTGGATAGATAAAAAAGACTGGTACAACTGAGATAGATTTTAGTGAATAAACTATAAACCATAACAATTATTTATATTATTTTGTGAGGGAAGAAAAAAATAAGTTATGTATATTTATTTCAATAAATCAGGTTGCTATTATGAAAATCAAACTATACCTTTCTTTGCTTTTTGCTACTCTATATTTTTCTGCAGTTATGGCACAAACCATTAATAATTCAGCTCCGCATTCAGGCAGTTTTACAAATCCATTGAATGTACAATTTGGCGATCCTTTTGTATTGTTTACGCATGGTACCTATTATATGTATGGCACAGGTGGCGGAGCTGTACAGGGTTTTGGTGCATACTCTTCTAAAGATTTGGTAAACTGGAAAAAGGAGGAACAAGTTTATTTTGGTAATAACAAAAATAGTTGGAGCGACCCCAAATTAAAATGGGATGGTGCGTACTGGGCACCTGAAGTATATGAGGTACGCGGTAAATTTTATTTATTTTATAGTGCACAATGGAAAGTAAACCCTACAAATGAAATTGAAAATTTTCGGATAGGTGTGGCAGTTTCAGACAAGCCTGCGGGACCCTTTATTGATTTAAGTACAAAACCTATTTTTGATCCGGGTTATCCTACTATTGATGCCAATATGTTTTTAGATACTGATGGTAAATTCTATTTATATTATTCCCGTGTAGCCTACAAACATCCTGTAGAGAGTGAAATTGCTATATGGGCAAAAAAGAAAGGTTGGTTTAATGAGATAGAAGAAAGCTGGGTGTATGGTGTTGAACTTAAACCGGATTTTTCAGGTGTAATTGGTGAACCCAGGCTGTTGCTTCGTCCACCTGTTAGCATAAAAAATAAACAAGCTGAATGGGAAAGCAGGTCTGTTACGTTTAAAGAAGTAGGTCGCCGCTGGACCGAAGGTTCCGTAACATTTAAAAAGGCCGGTATTTATTACATCATGTATTCGGCCAATCATTTCGGCGGTGAGTATTATGCCATTGGTTATGCAACAGGTTCGTCACCCTTAGGGCCATTTAAAAAGGCTTCGAATAATCCGGTGCTGCAAAAAAATACCGATAAAGGCGGATTGGTTTCCGGCACAGGTCATAATAGCATAACCTTCTCTCCGGACGGTAAAGAAATGTATTGCGTCTATCATGGAAGAACTGCAAAAACAGGTGACGAAAGGGTTGTATTTATTGATCGTATGAGGGTAAAAAATGGAAAAATAACTATTGCAGGCCCAACAACAAATCCGCAGAAAATGCCATCTGGTGTGGTGCGTAGTTCTCTTAAAAAATAATTATACTTATAAGTAACCTGTATTAAAAATTAAGCGTAAAATGAATATTTTTTAAAGTTAAAAAATGAGTAATTGAATTAAATTTTAGAAAATTTAAAAAAATACAGATGAAAAAGTAAAGTAAAATTTTATAGTCAATTAAAAACCTAATTTGTATTTTAAAATTCTAAAATTGGCGTTAAAAATTTAAATGTTATTAGGTAAATTATTTCAACATAGACTCCACAAAATATAATCTTTGATTGTTGGTATTGTATGCCCTGACAAAATATATTTATTCGTTGCAAATTGAATTACAACAATTATTGTTTAGTTAATAATTATTTAACGTTGTTATTGAATAGCTTTGATAAAACCTTATAATTTCAATCTATGGTATTAAGATATAATTGGTCGCTCGACGAAATAAGAGAAATTTATAATAAGCCTTTACTCGATCTAATATTTGATGCAGCAACTATTCACCGCGAAAATAAATCTTACAGCGAAGTACAAATCAGCAGTCTCATTTCTATTAAAACCGGTGGTTGTAAAGAAGATTGTGCTTATTGCCCGCAGGCAGCACGTTACAATACCGGTGTAGAAGTGGAAGCATTAATGACCGTAGAAAAAGTAATGGAAAGAGCTGCAATAGCTAAGGCAAATGGAGCATCGAGGTTGTGCATGGGTGCCGCATGGAGAGAAGTGAGGGATAATAAAGATTTTGACCGGGTACTGGAAATGGTTAGCGAAGTAAACGATATGGGATTAGAAGTTTGTTGCACACTTGGTATGCTTACTTACGAACAGGCTGAAAAATTAAAAGAGGCCGGATGTTTTGCTTATAACCACAACATTGATACCAGCAGTGAAAACTATAAAAATGTTATTACCACCCGTACTTTTGATGACAGGTTGGATACCTTGAGTAATGTTCGTAAAGCTAAGCTGAGTGTATGTTGCGGAGGTATAGTTGGCTTAGGCGAAACAAATGAAGATCGTATTAAAATGTTACATACATTAGCCACTATGGAGTCGCACCCAGATTCTGTACCTATTAATAAATTGGTACCCATTGCCGGCACGCCTATGCAAGACAATGCTGCGGTTGCAATAGATGAAATGTTGCGTATGATTGCTACAGCAAGAATTATAATGCCAAAAAGTATTGTGCGTTTATCTGCCGGTAGAAACGATATGAGTATTGCTGATCAGGCACTTTGTTTTATGGCGGGGGCCAACTCTATTTTTGCCGGTGAAAAATTATTAACCACTCCTAATCCGGATTTTGATACCGATCTGCAAATGTTTAAACTCTTAGGATTAACGGCACGTAAACCTTTTAAAGAAAACATCAATACCCATCAAGCACTCGAAACCAGTAATTAATTTTGATACCTAACCAACTTTTTAACGCTTATTTACAAGAAAAATTGGACACCCGTATTGCGGGTGGCTTTTACAGAACCCTTGTACATGCAACAAACAAAATAGATTTCAGCAGTAACGACTACTTTGGATTTTCAACATTGCTTTTAAACACCAGGTTATACGATAATCAGCATGCAGCGGGTGCAACTGGGTCAAGGTCTATAACCGGCAACTCATTACTGGCTGAGGATACAGAAAAGATTATTGCAGCATTTCATAATGCGGAAGCGGCACTAATATTTAATTGTGGTTATATGGCTAATGTTGGTTTATTTAGTTGCATTGCTACTAAAGGCGATACGTTTATATCTGACGAATACATACATGCCAGCATTATAGATGGCATGAGGTTGAGCCATGCCAACCGTGTAAAGTTTAAACACAACGACCTGAATGATCTTGAAAAAAAACTACAACAGATTGCCGGTAAAAAAATAGTAGCGATAGAATCTATTTATTCAATGGATGGCGATGAAGCACCGCTAAAAGCGATAGCGGCTTTGTGTAAAAAATATAATGCCATTTTAATTGTTGATGAGGCGCACGCAACCGGTGTATTTGGTAATAAAGGTGAGGGCTTGGTTGGCAAATACAATTTAATGCAGGATGTTTTTGCCTGCACCTATACTTTTGGAAAAGCCATCGGGCTGCACGGTGCAGTTGTAGTTGGCAGCCATACTTTACGCCATTATCTTATCAACAATGCGCGTGCTTTTATTTATACCACTGCCCTGCCTCCGCAAATTTACCTGCAATTACAAGCTGCTTATGCAACGTTGCCGGCGGCAGATAGAAATAAATTATATGCGTTGATTGCCTATTTTAAAGAGTTAGCGCAAACATTACAACCACTCAATTTTATTAATAGCAACTCGGCCATACAAGGAATTATAATTGGTGATAATTTTAAAGCGAAGGCATTGGCTGAAATACTGTTTGCTAAAGGGTTTTATGTGCGTCCAATATTGAGCCCTACAGTACCGGTAGGTACAGAAAGAATTAGAATTTGTTTGCATGTTTTTAATACGTTTGATGAAATAAATGCACTAATGCAAGCCATAAAACAACACCTGATATGAGTATGATTATTGCGGGTACGCACACCGGTATAGGTAAAACACTTTGTTCCGCAATTATTTGTCAGGCTTTGGGCTACGACTATTGGAAACCTGTGCAGGCAGGTGACCTAAAAAACAGCGATAGCATTTTTGTTAAAAACCACATTGACAATGAAGCTTGTTTCATTCATCCGGAAAGGTATAAATTAACATTGCCTGCATCTCCCCATTACGCAGCAGCGATGGATGGTATACAGATAAAAAAAGAAGATTTCATCTTGCCAAAAACAACTAATAAAATAGTGGTAGAAACAGCCGGAGGCATTATGAGCCCGCTTGCAGATGATCTCTTAAACATTGATTTAATAGCTCACTTAAATTTGCCGGTAATTTTAGTTTCGGGTATTTATTTAGGAAGCATTAACCATACTTTACTTACAGTAGCTGCTTTTAAACAATACAATATTGCAATTGCGGGCATTGTGTTTAGCGGTACAGCTAATAATGCCACTACCAATTTTATTGAGGCACACACTAAAGTGCCTGTATATTTTTCAATTCCATTTTTTAAGCAAATAAATCAGGCAACTATAGCAGCATTTGCTGCATCGCTTATTTTAAACAATAATTAATGTCTAAAACGCCTCTTAATACAGATAATATTTGGCATCCCTTTACGCAAATGAAGACTGCCACGGAACCTATTCATATTGTAAAGGGCAGTAACTGTACTTTGTTTGCCGCCGACGGCACTACCTATATTGATGCGGTTTCTTCCTGGTGGGTTAATATCCACGG
>ENA-OBIO01001246-OBIO01001246.1-metagenomes-genome-assembly--contig:-NODE-1246-length-10578-cov-2.96607_pt1 | contig 10578 bp, 6 predicted proteins | sample MGYA00153383_OBIO01 | MGnify analysis MGYA00153383 | reverse complement strand
CTCGGAGTTATTGGAAAAGGCAGGACTTACTTTGATGAACCAGAAGTTACAAAGTCTTTGAAAATTGATGCAAAGAATTATATAGAATATTTTGCTGAAAGTTAATTCGTTTGTCAAAAAAGGTTTAGACCATACTATTTTGGGGAATTGTAAAATAATATAATAATAAATTTAATCAGTAGTTGAAGATATAATTTTATTTTATATGTCATTTCTTTTTTAATTAAATGATTTTATCGTATCAATAATTGAGTGTATGTATAGCCATATAATGAAATGATTAAACCGTAGGACAATAATAAATGATCATAACTTAACTCTACAAAGAATTATTACCATCCAGCCTATTATTCCTGCGGTAAATATAACTGCAATAATGTTACACTCATTATTCTTTTAAATATTTTTATAATGGTATTCTTGAAATTATCAATAGGAATTTTACATAGTTATTTTATAAAATATTAATCCATAATTGGATTAATATAAGATAATTATAGGAAAAAATTATAATTTAAAATTAATTACTTAAATCATGAAGCAGCGAAAAATACCCGATTTATGGAAACCAAAGACGGCAAAAAATGTATAAAAAAAAATTTACACTTTATTTATTAAGATCACAGAAGATGCAAAGAATTATATAAAAGATGATATTTAAACGAACGTTTAAGTATAATATATGAGTCCAAACAAAATCCCGAAAACAAACTAAATAAATCCCGAGCTACTCCACTCAACATAATCTAAATTATAGGAAAAATTTTTAGGCTAAAAAACTTGCCTTAAGTGTGGTATTAAATTAATTTTATAAGGTTGAGTAAGTACTAAAATCTGCTATGAAAAAATTAATCCAGTGCAAAGTACAGCAAGAAGTTTTTATAACTCCAGAAGAGTTGCCAAATTCTTGCTGTAATAAAATTTCATTCTTAAAATTTCATACGCTGGATCCTAACTGCATTAAGAATGGCAAGTAATGCTACGCCAACATCTGCAAAAACTGCTTCCCACATAGTGGCAAGTCCGCCTGCGCCTAATACTAAAACAATAGCCTTCACTGCAAAGGCAAGGCTAATATTTTGCCAAACAATTTTTTTAGTTTGCTTACCTATGTTGATTGCTGTTGCAATTTTACTTGGCCTGTCGTCTTGTATAACTACATCTGCGGTTTCAATGGTCGCATCGCTGCCTAACCCACCCATAGCAATACCTACATTGCTCAAAGCTACTACTGGCGCATCGTTTACACCATCGCCAACAAAGGCAACACTTTCTTTTTGGTCTTTAAATTCTTTTACTTTATTTACTTTGTCTTCGGGTAGTAAGTCGCCAAAAGCGTTCGCAATTCCTAATTTATCTGCAACAAATTTTACCACACTGCTTTTATCTCCGCTTAACATTGTAATCTTTATTCCTAAAGCTTTTAGTTTGTCTACTGCTTCTTGAGCATCTTCTTTTATACTGTCAGCAATGGTAAGATACCCTGCAAATTTTCTCTCGTAAGCAATAGCTATTAAGGTATAAACAATACTTGAAGGATCAATATCGTATTTAATAGAAAATTTATCCATCAACTTAAAATTACCTACCAGCAATTCTTTACCATTTATTTCTGCTCTCAAACCATGACCTGCAATTTCTTCTATCTCAGATAATTTTAATTCGGCATTAATATTACCTACATATTCATGAATGGCTGTAGCTACCGGATGGGTACTTTTACTTTCCAAAGCATTCACCATAGCCAATATTTCATCTTTATTAAATTCAGACTTTATGTTTACTTCCTGTACTTTAAAAACACCTTCCGTCATAGTGCCTGTTTTATCCATCACTACATTTTGAATGTTGGCTATAACGTCTAAAAAATTGCTTCCTTTAAATAAGATGCCGTTTTTACTGGCAGCACCAATACCGCCAAAATAACCCAAAGGAATTGAAATAACCAATGCGCAAGGGCAAGAAATAACTAAGAAAACCAATGCCCTGTATAGCCATTGGCTGAATATATAATTTTCTACAAAAAACATGGGTATAAGGCATATGAGCACGGCCAACAACACAACAATTGGCGTATAGACTTTTGCAAACTTTCTTATAAATAATTCAGTAGGTGCTTTTTGTGCGGTAGCATTTTGCACCAATTCTAAAATCTTTGAAAGTTTACTATCAGTGTAAGCAGTAGTGACTTTCACCAATGCCACTGTATTTAAATTGATCATACCTGCTAATACAGTTTCGCCCTTGGCTTTAGTGTCGGGTTTACTTTCGCCTGTGAGTGCGGCTGTATTAAATGATGCGGTATCTGTGATTAACTCTCCATCTAATCCCAACTTTTCCCCTGACTTTAATTGTATGATATCACCAATATTTGCTGCATCGGCTTTGATGGTTTTTGGTTGGTTGTTTTCCAAAATAGTTACTTCGTCCGGTCGCTGATCAAGTAAAGTTTTAATGTTTGCCTTTGCTCTTTTTACTGCCAATGTCTGGAATACTTCCCCAACGGCGTAAAACAACATTACTGCAACACCTTCGGGATATTCTCCAATGGAAAATGCCCCAATGGTAGCAATGCCCATTAATAAAAACTCTGAAAATATTTCTCCCATGCGCATGCTTTCAAAAGCTTCTTTTAATACTGGGAATCCTACCGGAATATAAGCTATGGCATACCAAACAATACGCACCCAACCAGCAAACCAATCAGGCTTTACATAATAATCAAAAGCAATAGCAACAAGCAGTAAAGCCAAACTAATCATTGCAGGCAAAAACATTTGCATGGTTGTTTGATTGCTGGCGGAATGATCGTGTCCATCGCCTTCTTCATGATTGTGGTCATGACCATCATCGTGGCTATGGCCGTTTTTAAGCAATTCTTTTGCACCCGCATTGATATATACTTTTTCTTGCTGTGTGCAACAAACTTGTTTGCCCTGCTTGTCGTACTGGTGCTTATGGTTAGGATCTATATTTGTCATGATTTTTATGTTGATATAAAAAGGTGGCAGACGTATCCGCCTGCAACTTTCTCTTTATAATGTGATTACTATTATCCGGTAAAAGCGCTTACCATTCCTAAAATGGAAGCAAGCATTATTACACACTTCCAACAATTGAGTCTGTTCATCTTTTTAGTTTTTAATTATTAAAAATATTTTTACTTTATGCTATTGCTTTTTCAAAAGCGCTGATTAATTCCTCTTTAATTTGTTTCGGCAACTCCATTTGATTTGTAAAAGAGATACTCAGCATTCCTGACTCTTCATCTACTTTCAATTGGTAATAATCATCTAATTTTCCTTTAAGGAAATAAGCATTAAAAGAAGTTTGTATACCGACTATTTCATGGTTAAAGTCTTCTATTATTTTACTTGCGGATGTACTCATTTTATATTTATTAAAAATTTAAATAGCAGTATCTGTAAATAATTGAGTATTGTTAATTTAAATGATAATAAAAAAGTGTGCACTGCAATTACACATTGCAGCGCATACTTAAGGATCATTAACTCAATTGAATCTTTCCATGATGCGCATGACAAGCATCCGCACATTGGGAACATTTTTCAGCGCAAATTTTACAATGTGCATGCTCATGTTTTGAACATTCTTCAGCACAATGGCGACAAGCTTTTTCACAGAGTGCTAAAAACTCGTGCGCAAACTCACTGTCCCTGGTTAATAACTTTGCAGCGGTATAACATAGGTCCGCGCAATCTCTGTCGATTTCAATGCAATGTGCCATAGACGTTACATCCTGTTCATCCAAACAAGAAGCTGCGCAATATTCACATGCTGTTGCACAATCTAAGAGTTGCTGAATAAGGACACCATGTTTATGTCCGGAGTGATGGTGACTTGTTTGTTCGTGTTCCATAATATTTAAGTTTTATGATGAAAAAATAATACCCGAAAAGCTTATTTACAAAATCATGCCCAATACTAAAAACAATAAAAACCCTATAAAAAAAGCGGAAGTATGCCAGATCGTTTCTTTCTCCTCATGGGCTTCCGTTAACAATTCTTCTGTAACCAAAAACAACAAAGCAGATAACCCAAAAGACAACACAATTTCCATAGCACTATCTGTTAGGTTATGAAGTAAGGTTGCGCCCAGCACAGCACTTACAAAAAACACCGTTGCAAGCAATGTGATTACGAGTATTGATTTGGTTTTCCCTAAAGCATTTGCTCCCAATTCAGTTGCTGTGGCCATACCTAAGGATAACAATTCTACAGATAAAGCAATGGCGAGTAATACCCCCTCCTTACTGCCTGCAGAAAAACCTATACCTAATAGCAACCCATCTATAAAAATATCAACCCCTATAGCAACCATTAAGCTAACAGGGATTTTATTTATTACTGGTTTATTCTGATCCGATTCTCTCACTTCTGCAAATCGTTTTATTAAAAGCATCGTGATTAAACCCAGGGTAAATCCAATAATTACTTGTGCTGGCTTATGTTCTCTAACAATATCCGGTAAAAGTTCAACTGCTACCACTGAAAAAACAACGCCCGCGGCAAAATGCAAAATAAGGCTGCGGATATTCCCATTTGGCTTTTTATAAATGGCCAGAACACCTCCGGTTATCATGGTAAATACCGGTATTAAGGAGAATAAAACAATTTTTAAAAATAGACTGGTCATAGCTTTATTAATTATTCTTCTTCTCCCTTGTTCGTCATTTTTGCCAATACAAAAAATGCACCTTTGGTAATGATTTTTGATTCCTTTGGTATAGGATTGATTGGAATTATTTGAGTAAAACCAATATCTGAAATACCCTTTGTAACCCGTATTTTTTCAAAGGATACAGACCTTTCCTTTTCTGTATTTACCTTTTCCTTTTTCCCTTTTAATGAATCACTTTCTTCTTTATTTGATTGTATAAAAATATAATCCTGGCTGGCATTAGTTACAATCGCATCTGTAGGTACTGCCATAACCTTTGATGTTCCTGTACTGATAAGAGCAGTAATATTCATTCCTTCAATTAACCCTGTTTTATTGCCTTTTACAATGGCATGAACGGGAACTGTTTTTGTGTCGTTTGCAAAAGCCGCACCGATAGCATAAATCTGCGCATCATATTCCTTGTCTTGCATATTGGTTAGCACAAAATGTATGGTTTGCTTTTCTTTTATTTTAGGCAAGTCTTTTTCATAGACAAAAATATCAAGGTGCAACTGATCATTATTTACAATCGTTGCAATGGGTGCTGATGAATTTACATTAGAACCTATTTGCGCTATTACTTGACTAATTGTTCCATTTATCGGTGCCAGTATATTAATGACTGTATTAATACGACCACTATTTACAGAACGTGTAGAAATTCCCATACTGCTTAATTGCTGTTGCAATGAATTTTTGGTTGCTTTTAAAGTGATCATTTCTGTAGTAAGCCTTTGTAAATTTTTAAGCGGGGCTGCATTTCCCTCTACTAATTCTTTTTGCCTGTTTTGCTCAATTTCTGCCATTTGTATTTGGGCATTAGCAGTCTGTAATTGCTGCTGTATCTGTGCCACATCCGGATTTATGATGGTAGCGATTAGCTGTCCTTTTTTTACAAAATCACCTGGCTGTACCAATAATGTTTGTACAATACCATTTGTAACAGAAGTGACCAACGCTTTATTTTGATTGGGAACCGTTAATATTCCATTTACTTTAACAGTGGTTGTAAGATCTTTAAATTGAATGGTATCCGTCTGCATGCCGACTGCTTTCATTTGAGCGGCTGTTATTTCAACAATATTGGTTTCAGCTTCAACTGGTACAGCTTTTTCATTTTTACTATTATCAGTTTCTTTTGATGCTGCCTTCGTTTCGGCCCCTTTGTTGTTGCAGCTTGTAAATAATACAACTGCAGAAAATATTATTATTAAATACTTCATTTTTTTTGATGGTTTACCTGTTTAAATAATAGTTTAATTGAATCACCGACTGGTTGTATTGGTTCAGGACATCCAAATAGTTACGCTGAATATCGATCGCCTGTGAAAGAAATTGAGACAGCTCTGCAAAACTTATTTCACCACCCCGATAGGATAGATTTGCAGCTTTTATAATTGCCTCCGCCTGCGTTAGTCCGGTTGATTCATAGTAATCAAGTAACTCCATACTCTTTTGTATCTGCAAATAGGTGGTTTTATATTCTATGGATACCGCCTGTTTTTGATAACCCAAAATAGCCTGCTGGTATTGTTGTTCCAAACCTGCCGCATTCATTGAATTTTTATAACTGCTCTTACCAAATAGAGGTATACCAACTTTTACAGAAAAGCCCGAGTAATAAGGCGTAGTAGCATATAGTCGTTGTGAAAAAAAACGACCTTCAAAATTTGGTTTTCGGGTCTGCTTGTTTACTTCAAGCTCGGCACCTGCAATCACTATATTTTGCTGTTGCAATTGAATGATAGGGTGGCTGCTGAATACGGTATCGGCAGATTCAAGCCTTAATTTTTTTAGCATGGTATTCTCTGCAAAATAAAGGCTGTCGGTATTTAAAAACTTCCTGATAATTTCCTGCTCTGTTTGTATGTCTTTAGAGAGAAGTTTTAGTTGCACATAAGTTTCCCTGGCTTTTGCCTGGGCTGCGATGCTATCCAATCCGGAACTTTCCCCGGTGCGAACCCTCAATATGGCTGCTTTAGCAAGTGATGAATAAATACTGTCTAACCTGCCCCACAATTGTTGTTTACTTTGATAATACCACAGGGTAAAATAAGCTGTTTGTAAATCCCGTTTTATTTCAATTGCCCTTATACGTTTTGAAAGTTCTATACTTTTTACCTGCTGTGTAAACAAATTGGTTCTTGCTTTATATAGACCGGGCCAGTCGAGGGTTTGGGAAATACCAATTTTTAGGATACCCTTTTTTTCATTTGGCGTGATGTCTTCATTCTCAGCGAAAATTCCTGTATTGGGAATGGTGTAACCAGTTTTGCTGATGGCACGGCTGCGCAGGATTTGAACATCTGCGGCTTTTAGCTGAAGATTGTTTTGAAGCGCTTTATCGTATAACTGATCGAAAGAACGGATGGTTCCTATAGGATTTAATTGTGCGTAGGAGGAATACCCGGTTATAAATATCAATGCCAATAAGACTGCCATTTTTGGTGTAATGCTAATTCTGCTTACTTTCTTACCAGAAAAAATAATATACAAACAGGGTACGACAATGAGGGTTAAAAAAGTTGCGGTTATCAACCCTCCAATCACTACAGTAGCTAACGGCTTCTGTACTTCACCACCTGCACCGGTAGAAAAAGCCATTGGTAAAAATCCCAATGCAGCAACTGTAGCTGTCATTAAAACGGGCCGTAACCTTAATCTTGTACCTTCAAGCACCCGACTAAATACATCTGTAAGCCCTTCTTTTTTCAAATCATTAAACGTGCTTATTAATACAATTCCATTTAATACCGCCACACCAAATAAAGCAATAAAACCAACTCCAGCCGATATACTGAAAGGCATACCTCTTATCAGTAAAGCAAATACACCCCCAATGGCACTCATTGGGATGGCAGTAAAAATTAGTGCAGCATCTTTTGCAGAATTAAAGGTAAAATAGAGCATGAAAAATATGAGTAATAAAGCAAGCGGTACAACAATCATTAAGCGGGAAGATGCTTTTTGAAGATTTTCAAAAGTACCTCCATAAGTATAATAATAGCCTTGTGGCAAGAGTTTAGCTTTATCCAATTTAATCTGAATATCGGTTACTACAGATTGTACATCTTTTCCAGATATATTAAAACCTACTACGATTCGGCGTTTACCATCCTCCCTTGTTATTTGTGCGGGTCCATCTTTAAAAGAAACATTGGCAACCTCTGACAAAGGAATCTGCACGCCGTTTGCTGTTGAAATAAATAGATTGCTTACATCCTCTATTGAATTTCTATTGGCACTGTCCAGGCGAACGACCAAATCAAATTTTCTTTCATTTTCATAAACTACCCCTGCAATTTCACCTGCAAAAGCAGTGCTGATTGTATGGTTAACATCTTCAATAGCTAATCCGTAATTGGATAGTTTTGCCCGGTTATACTCTACCGTTATTTGTGGCAAGCCTGTTGTGCGCTCTATTTGCGGGGATCCTGCACCTTCGGTTTTTCTTATAACCTTTGCTACATTTTCTGCTAGTGCAGCCAGGGTGTCAATATTTTCTCCAAATATCTTAACCGCAACATCCTGTTTTACGCCCGTCATTAATTCATTAAACCGCATTTGAATGGGTTGGCTTTCTTCAATTAATGCCCCGGGTATAACCGACAGTTTCTTTGCCATTATTTCTGCCAGTTCTTTATAATTTTTTGTTGTCGTCCATTCATCTTTATTTTTTAAAACAATCATTAAGTCTGTTGCTTCAAGCGGCATAGGATCAGAAGGTATTTCTCCGTTACCTGTTTTACCTACGACAGTTTTAACTTCCGGAAATTCTTTAATTAATCTCGCAGCCTGCATACTCGTTTCAATACTTTGTGAAAGAGAAGTACCCTGTGGCATTTTAAATTCAAATGCATAATCTCCTTCCTCTAACTGGGGTATAAACTCTCCCCCCATTTTAGAAAAAATAAATCCGGTTATTAGCATTAGTAATAAGGCTACACCTACGATTATGTACCTGAATTTTATGGCTCCTTTTATTAACGGATCATATCCACGTTGAAAAGAATCCATCATCTTATCTGCAAAATTCTTTTTATGCACTACTTTTTTTGAAAGAAATAGTGCACTCATCATTGGAATATAAGTAAGGGATAATAATAATGCACCAAGTATAGCAAAAGCAACTGTTTTAGCCATGGGGCCAAACATCTTACCTTCAATTCCCTCTAAACTTAGAATAGGTAAATAAACAATCAAAATAATTATTTGACCAAATGCAGCAGAACTCATCATTTTTTTGGCGCTTTCTTCCACCGCTCCATCCATTTCTGATTGCGATAATTTTGTGGAATGTTTTTTTGCTGCCAATAAGTGCAGCGTAGCTTCCACTATAATCACTGCTCCATCTACGATCAATCCAAAATCAATTGCACCCAAACTCATCAGGTTTGCACTTACCCCAAATAAATTCATTAAAGCCAATGCAAAAAGTAAGGAAAGCGGAATTGCCGAGGCTACAATTAAGCCAGCTCTTAAATTCCCAAGAAAAATGATTAGGACAAAAATTACGATCAAAGCACCTTCCATCAAATTTCTTTTTACTGTGCCTATGGCCCTTTCTACTAAACCCGTTCTATCAATAAACGCTTCTATTTCTACGTCAGCAGGCAATGCTTTTTTGATTGTTTCTATTTTAGCTTTAACCCTCCCTACTACTGCAGAACTATTGGCACCTTTTAGCATCATAACGATACCTCCCACCGCTTCTTTTTGACCATTATAAGTTAGTGCACCATAACGGACGGCATTTCCAAACTTTACTTCCGCTACATCCCGTATTAAAATAGGAATACCAGTGAGGTTAGTTTTTACCAAAATCGTATTAATTTCAGATAAAGAATTAATCAATCCAATACCTCTGATAAAATAGGCATTGGGTTTTTTGTCAATATATGCTCCTCCAGTGTTTTGATTATTTTTTTCCAGTGCGCTAAATATATCTGCAATGCTCACATTCATTGCTTTGAGTCTTGCAGGGTTTACAGATACTTCATACTGTTTTAGCATCCCGCCAAAACTACTTACATCAGCAATGCCCGGAGTGCCATAAAGTTGACGGGCTACAATCCAATCCTGCATGGTGCGCAGGTCCATTGGACTATACTTATTTTCAGCTCCTTTTTTAGGATGAATTACGTATTGGTAAATTTCTCCCAACCCGGTACTTACGGGAGCCAGTTCCGGTGTGCCACTACCTTTTGGTATTTTCTGTACCGCTTCTTTTAATTTTTCTGAGATCAACTGTCGGGCAAAATAAATATTCACATCATCGTGAAATACTACTGTAATGACCGATAAGCCAAAGCGGGAAATGGAGCGCATTTCCTGCAAATCAGGAAGGTTCGCAAGGCTTTGTTCTATAGGATAAGTAACAAATTGTTCTACCTCCTGCGATGCAAGAGTAGGTGCAATGGTAAGTATTTGAACCTGGTTATTGGTAATGTCAGGCACGGCATCCACCGGTAGCCTTGTAGCACTCCAAATACCCCAAATAATTAATGCAAGTGTAAAAACCGCAATAATTAGTTTATTTTTTATACTGAAAGAAATGATTTTATTAAGCATGTAAATTTTATCTATTTAAAAAAATCATAATGATATAGTGCATTACACTATACAAGCAGTAGCTAGTTAATAGCTATTACCTTATGATAATTGTGTCGAAAACCATTATGGTTAATGGATGCTGAATTCATTGACAGATTATGTACGATTATACTTGAAACAGCATAACACTACAATACAAAAAATGGCCAGGTCAACGAAGAAATAAGGATCACTAAGCTATTTGAGGAGGTTGCCAAACAGGCAATGATATTTTAATGGCAGAAGAAGATAAATAGAAACAATACTCTTTTGTAACAACGTGAATTATTGGTTGCACTTTC
>ENA-OBIO01001242-OBIO01001242.1-metagenomes-genome-assembly--contig:-NODE-1242-length-10609-cov-4.79013_pt1 | contig 10609 bp, 9 predicted proteins | sample MGYA00153383_OBIO01 | MGnify analysis MGYA00153383 | reverse complement strand
GGACGGATCAATATACGTTGGCGATGAGCCTTAAACCCGTTAATTTATCGGTGAATTTGCCAGTTAAATAAACACGGATTTTCATGTAATTAAAAACGGCGCATAGTGCGCCGTTTTTAATTCATTGCTTTGTAAATTTCACACGCCGCTTAAAAAAGACGGCACCGTTCGCAGACAAATCAAGCGCTAGCTTATTTGCCCTAGCGGCGATATTACCCACCTTGTCTACTCCTACTGCACTTGTCACGGATTCAGCGACCGAGTTCCCTGCGCATAGTTGTGAAGTTAGGCACGCATCTAGCCAAGTTGTGCCATTGTCATTGCCGTCCCCGCCAAAATTGCATATAACAGTCCACACTACTGACAACTCTTCTTGGTAACTGAGCCCTTGGAAGTATCCTGCATTCTCTGCAGCATCTTTGAATAACGACAACCTCTGTGATAGCCAAATAGGTGCAAGGCTCGAATCGTGTAGCACCTTGTCCAAGGCTAACATTCTACTAGCGGCACCTTCACTTTCAAATGCCTGAAAATTAGTCGGCGATGATATCAGAGCTCCCCAAGCAACACGCGATCTTTGCGCAGCGTTACGCACTGCATCTCCAGCAAAAGTCATGTCGATTGCCTTGCCGCATCGCAGCGCAAATTCTTCTTTCAAAGCCACAGCCTTTGAGATAGTTTCCTCGGTCAGCCCTTTGTTGAACTCTTTGTTAAATGCACGCAACACATCGCTGTAAGCCATGCCCGTAGGATTAATAATAGACTGGAACGGGTCCTTTGTCGTGAAGGCAACCGACTTGCTGCAAAGCCCAGTTAAATATGCCAAAAAAATCGGCGTCTCTACATCTGCATCATTTACCAAGCTAAGAATCGATTGATCTATCGAAGATGCGGTTTTCGCAAGCCGCCAACGCACTGCACGCGTTTGTAGCTGCGCTTCCGGTTTCGCCGTCCCCAAAGACGCAGCATTCAAATCAGATAGCTCTTTGTGCATGGATTCAGTGGCCTGAACAGCAGGGATAGCCTGACTAAGCTTATCAGCCGAATTATCCGTAAGTTGTGTGGCTGAGCTGACTTGTACACGGTTGCGCTCTAGCGTCCAGCTACTGGGTCGAGTTGCAAACAACAAGCCAACCAAAATAACGAAGCCTAATAACGCTATGTAGCGCGCCCTTTTTGTCATCCTTGGCTGCATATCGGAATGCCCGTAATGGTATAAGCGTCATTCACAGTATTTCTACACACGTTACTTGCTCCCAACATTATTGCTCCTAAGACAACGGAACTGATAGATCCACATACTCTTTGTATGCCGTCGGCCACATACTTCGTACAATCTGCTATCGCCCTCGCAACGTACACTGATCCATTTTTATTTTTAGCTACACACGGCGCTTGGTATTCGCTTGCAAGTTTTTTAGCCAATTCGCCAATCAGCTTTTCGTCTGGCTTAGCGGCCGCCAGAATGCCCACCTGCCGCATCCCGCCGCCAACCACGGTTCCACCAGGACCACCTCCGCCGCAAATAGTAATGTCGCAGGATCCTCCCCCGCTATCACCTCCTCCAATAGTAGTGCAGGTTAAGGTTCCCGTGTCCGGATCAAACGTGCAGCCCCGCTGACAATTTGTATTAAAGCGCTAGCGTTATGAGAGTGAAAAATGGTGAATCCTACCGATAGCATAAGCAAAATCGTACAGGCCCTAGCAAAAGATGAAAATATACTCATGATAATTGCCCTTTAATTTCAATATTAAAGAACGATTTACAAAAGCTTAGTTTTTTAGCAAAAATTCTTTACGTTAGTAACAAGCAACTACGACAACTCAATACCTACGAGTATTAACACCTCTTTTTTAGCGTACGCAATAGAAATATTTAACTTATTAACAGCAGTGTTTGAATTAACTTGCGGGCTATGGGGAGAGGCACTAACCTCATGTTGAAACGCAACGCTGATCGCCAAACATACATACAATTAACTTGACGCTTTAAACTAGCCTTCATGCTTTCCTACTCCCTCCGCCGCCTGTTCCAAGCCGGGTTCGTTCTCGTCGCCATGTCGTTTCTCGTCTTCGTCGGCGTCTACGCAATTGGCAACCCGATTGATTTGTTGGTGAATCCGCAGGCTGATGAGGCCGAACGATTGCGCGCGACCATTTCGATGGGGCTGGATAAGCCTTTTTATGCGCAATATTTATCGTTTCTAGGCGCGGCGTCGACGGGCGATTTTGGCCGCTCGTTTGTTTTTAACGTGCCAGCGCTTTCGTTGATTTTGCAAAAGCTGCCGGCGACGATTGAACTGGCGCTATTCGCCATGATTATCGCGGTGGCGCTGGGGATTCCGCTCGGCCTGGTGGCAGGATTAAAGCCGGACTCATTCTTTGGGCGCGCGATTATGGCGCTGTCTATTGTCGGATTTTCGTTGCCAACGTTTTGGGTGGGACTGGTCTTGATTATGTTTTTTTCAGTCTACTTGGGGTGGCTGCCATCGAACGGTCGCGGCGAGACAGTCGACATTTTTGGGGTTCCCGTGAGTTTTTTGACGTGGGATGGTTTGACGCACATGTTCATGCCCGCGTTTAATCTGGCGCTGTTCAAACTCTCGCTGCTGATCCGATTGACCCGCTCGGGCACACGCGAGGCGTTGCTGCAGGACTACGTCAAATTCGCGCGCGCAAAAGGGCTCTCGAATACGCGCGTCATTGGCGTGCACGTGTTGAAGAACATCATGATTCCGATTGTGACAGTGATTGGTTTGGAGTTTGGCTCGGTGATCGCATTCGCGATCGTGACCGAGACTATTTTTGCCTGGCCGGGCACCGGCAAGCTGTTGATAGATTCGATCAATCAACTGGATCGCCCTGTCATCGTGGCGTATTTACTGGTGATTGTGACCTTGTTTATTTTTATTAATTTTGTAGTGGACGTTGTTTACTCGCTGCTCGATCCACGCGTGCGTTTGGGATCTCAGGCTGGCGGAGGACATTGAGGATGAACGCGATCCCCGTCACGAATCCGCCGCCGCCTGGAACGAACCAGTCTGAAACGCCACCGATAGAAACCCCGCTAAAGCGATTCTGCGGCGAATTTGCGGAATCGAAACTAGCACTGATTGGCTTGGCTCTGCTCGTTGTGATTGTTCTGGTTGCAATTTTTGCCCCATTGATTTCGCCGCAAAATCCCTATGACCTCGGCCAGCTCGACATCATGGATTCGAAGCTCGCGCCGGGCGAGAAATCGGCCGCAGGCAACACCCATTTGCTGGGCACCGACGATCAGGGCCGCGATATGTTGTCGGCCATTTTTTACGGGCTGCGAATCTCTCTCGGCGTCGGCTTGGCGAGCACTGTTTTCGCGCTGGCGATTGGATTATTTTTTGGCATGATCGCGGCCTATTTTGGTGGCTGGGTCGACACTGTCATCATGCGCGTGGTCGATATCCAGCTTTCGTTTCCGGCGATTTTGATTGCGCTGATTTTGCTGGCCGTGTTGGGTCAAGGCGTTGACAAGATAATTGTGGCGCTCATCACCGTGCAATGGGCCTACTATGCGCGCACCGTGCGGGCGTCGGCGCTGGTGGAAAAACAAAAGGAATACATTGAGGCCGCAAAAGTATTGGCCCTGTCGAAAACGCGCATTTTGTTTCGCCATATGCTCCCCAATTGCTTGCCGCCCCTGATCGTCGTGGCCACAGTGCAAGTGGCGCATGCAATTGCGCTGGAATCAACGCTGTCATTTCTTGGCCTTGGCCTGCCGATCACCGAACCATCGCTGGGCCTGCTAATCTCAAACGGTTTTACTTATTTGATGAGTGGCAAATACTGGATCTCGTTTTATCCCGGCCTAGCACTTCTGCTGACAATCATGTCCATCAATCTGGTTGCGGATCAGTTGCGCGACGTGTTGAATCCAAGATTGAAGAAGTAAAAATGCCAACACTATAAAATACGCGCCGTTCCAAACAAAATTGCTTCAAACGACCCGCTGAATAACGAGTTTCTGATTTAATTTAGCGAGCACATTGTGTTAGCGCGGACGGATCAAGCTGCTGTGTGAGTGCCAATGGCGGCACGTTGATCTCAGTTTTTGCCATGAGCAAAAATTTAATTTTCAGCGGTTTATCGTCTGCGAGCAAATTCAGCTCGATTTCTTTTGTCGCGTCACCGGTGTAAATTGACCATTCCACCAGCCTGATGTTGTCGCACAGACCAGCCTGATGGGCTGCGCTTTGCGACACCACGACGATAACGTTTTTAGCCGCGATGGAGGCGTCTATTTTAAAACCGGCTTCGCAGGGGCCTCAAGCGCACATCCTGGCGTTCAAAACATTGGCCCAGATCGCCGTCTGCCAGCGCAACGGTTTTAATATGCTCGATATATCAATCAATTTTTTGCGCCAACGATCGACCCAGACGCTTTTTGATATCCGCACGCAGCGCGCCGGTATCAAGATATTTGCCGAGATTTTTCCCAACATCATCCGTCAAACTCGCGGGTGAAAATTCGGGGGCCACCACGCCGTTACCACTCAGTTTAAAATCTTTGATGCCGGATAAAAATCGTCACGTCCCGCCTACTTTGACAGAATTTCAAATTCAGTTGCGCCGGAAGCGTTACCGCGTAGTTTGAGCGTCACCTGTCATTCCACACTGTTGCCTACCGGCACTACATTGACCGTATAGTTCAGTACGCCAGACAAGTTCCGTGATGCGGGCAGGTGGCTTGCTGATACGGCACCAACCATCATCGGCGCGGCGGTTAACAAACCAACAAAAACTCGCATTAGCGCTAAAGTACGCACTTATTTCTCGTCTTTCAGTCGCTAAAAGTCCAATATTTTTGAGTACGACATCTTGTACACCCCGACCCATTTCAACGAAGATAGCATCGACGTTTTGCACGAATTAATTCGGCATCATCCGCTGGGCACGCTCATCACGATGACGGCTGACGGTCTCAATGCAAACCACGTGCCGTTCATGGTCGATCCGCAACTCGCGCCATTCGGGTTGCTGCGGGCACACGTGGCGCGGAGCAATTCAGTATGGCAAACATTTAACGCCGATGTCGATGCGCTGGTGGTTTTTCAGGGGCCGGATGCGTATATTTCGCCGTCCTGGTATCCGAGTAAAAAAGAGCACGGTAAAGTCGTGCCGACCTGGAATTACGCGGTCGTGCATGTTGCCGGGCCGCTGCTCATTCGCGACGACGCGGACTGGATGCGCGCCTTCCTTAACGACGTAACCGATCATTTTGAAGCGGCGCGCAACACGACATCAATGCGATGGAAAATGCATGATGCGCCTGAAGACTATCTTCAAACCATGATGGGCGCGGTGGTTGGTATCGAGATCCCCATCGCAAGCATCCAGGGCAAATGGAAAGTCAGCCAGAATCGCCCGCGCACTGATCGTGAGGGCGTGGCGAAGGGATTGGTTGCGGAACCGGGCGTTGCCGAACATGCGATGGCCAAGCTGGTCAATCCCGCTCTGTAAGGCGGACAAATGATTTCAGGCTGATAGCTGCGCGCAACGCTCGTGCAACCTGCGTACAACCTAGTCATAGCTGGGCGATTCGTTTGGACGATTTGGCGGCTATGGCGAAGGATAGGCTGCGCAAAATCTGCTGCGCGCTCAATGCAAGCATCTGTGTGGGACTCAATTTGTAGTCCGCTCATATTTGTCTTACCCATATAAGTGCGGCGATTTTGGTTGGCTAATTTAAAATTGCAAAAGCCATTTTTTCAGAGCGACATTCATTAATCCAGCAACGATGCCCAACTACGAAATCACGTCGCTCCCCCCGCAACAAACATTAGCCCGCCCGGCGCGCTTTGCATCATACAAGCGCCGGTCTGCGACCCTCATCAAGGTTTCTGCATCCCGTCCGTCGTCGGGATAAACGGCGGCACCGCCTGAAAAGGTAACCGCAGAGAGCACCTGACCATCGGATTCAAATTGTTGGTTGCGAAATACGTCCAGTAGATCAGTGAGCCGTTTGCAGGCAGCCTCCAGCCCGCAACCTATGAGCACCACGCAAAACTCTTCACCGCCGATGCGGCTCATCAGATCAGCACCGCGCAAAAACTGTGGGCCCAGCGTGCCCATCGCGCGCAGCACTTCGTCGCCGATTGCGTGGCCATAACGATCGTTCACCTGCTTGAAATGATCGATGTCGAGATAGGCGATGACCAATGGCGTTTCGGTTTGACTTGCTACCAGCAGCATATTTGCCAGCACCTCATCCAAATGACGACGGTTCGGCAGACCCGTCAACGGGTCGTGCATGGCCGCGTCTTTGAGCCGCCGCGCCTCCCGCGTGGCGTCGTCCATTTGTTCGCGCAATTCTGTATGCGAACTTTGCAAATGGCGGCGCTCGCGCGATTCTCGATCAAGCTCCAGTTGCACACGGCGCATTTCCTCACGAACCTGCATCGAAACGTGGCGCGCACGATTTAGAACGTCAACATTGGTTAAATAATCCTGCGATGAATTTTTCTGGATGGCATAGGCTTGTTCAAATTGCCCCTGTCGCGCCAGTGCCTCTGCCAACTCTTCAAAAACCTTGGCACGATCTGAAAAGCGCCATGCAGACAGCGCAGGCAGCAGCGTCACCACCTCGGTAAACGCGGTAATTGCTTCAGCAACCTGGCCGCGCCGGCTAGCGATCATGCCGCGAATAAAGTTCAATTTTGCACCATCCAAAGCTTCGAGCGGAGTAGCGCCTCGGCTGGCATCGAGCGTGGCGCGGGCTTGTTCCAATTGAGCTTCTGCATCGTCCAGCTGACCGAGCAGGATATAAAGCTCGGCGGCAGAGTAATGCGCAAATTGTTGCCCACCAATCATGGCGGCGGGTTCCGCCAGCACCCATGCCACCAGTTGCGTGGCGCGCGTCAGATTGGATATGCCGCCAATACGCCGCAGCACCACGCCAAGATTGTTGCGCGTGGTTTTGAGCAGCATCGGACTATCGATACGCGCCGCAATGACTTCAGCGGCGCTGAATAATTCTGCCGACTCGTCGTGATCGCGTGCCGCCATGAGTGCCACGCCCAGCGGTAAACACATGGTTACTTCTTCTGCGGCGAGATCAAGATACTGCGCCAGATTGAGCCCGATGTACCCAAAGCGCAGACCATCGGCCAAATTGCCGCAATAGACATGACTAGTGGACAAGCCCAGTAACAGGTAAAAATTATCGGCGTCCATCGCGCCTAAATCGAAGCTGCCACTAATTTTTTCGTAGGCTTTTAACGCCTCGGGCCAGCGCCCCCGCTTCTTTGCCAGCACCGCGTCCAGCAGTAACACCAAGCGTTTTCCACGCGCGTCGTTTAGCGTATCCATCTGGCGTGCAGCCTCGACAAAATCCACACTCATTTGACCGATATCAGCGCCAATCCATCGGTATCCAGCGAGTGCGCGGCATAGCTGCGCCCATGCGGCGGCATGTGGTTCATTTGCGGCAATAGCCCCGTCTAGCGCGACCGTTGCCAATGCAAACGATTCAGCGGGACGCGTTAACTGCAGGGCCCACGCGGCGCGCCAGGCGCTTTCATGGCCCGTTGGCTTTTGTCCCGCTGGCGAATCTGCCTTGCCTGCCGCTAAGGGCAGCTTTCCGAGCGGAGGTGAAAGCGTCGAAAGTTCGTTTTTCATTTAGCCGATTAGAATTACGCTGATAAAAATCTGGTGATCTGGTTCTGCCACGGACACGGACAAAATAACTGCAATGAGATTAAAAATGAGGCCACGTGATACAAAAGCGCTCGCACCATTTCACATATTTGCAAATAAACAACCACTAAACCAAATCGCATCTACCGCGCAAGCTCTGCCGCTGTACCCATGAAAACAGCGAAGCCAAGCCAATTATTATGCACAAATGCTTTAAAACAAAGGTCACGATCACGACCTTTGATGAGCGTGAAATGATAAATCGCGATTAACGATGCGATCACGAGCCCCGCCGCATAACGCCACGCAAAGCCAAGATACACGCCAATGGCTGCCATCAACGCGATAAAAACAACATAACAAAGCATGACGGCGGCAACGTCATAGTCGCCAAACAGCAACGCCGTCGTTTTGATGCCAATTTTCACGTCATCATCGCGGTCCACCATGGCATATTCAGTGTCGTAGGCCAGCGTCCAGAAAATATTCGCCACTAACAGCCACCACGCAATCGCGGGCACTTCGCCGCTAACTGCGGCGAACCCCATGGGAATGCCAAACCCGAACGCGATGCCGAGATATGCCTGCGGCATGGCTAAAAATCGTTTGGTAAAGGGATAGCTGGCGGCTAAAAACGCAGCGACGATTGATAGATAAATGGTCAGCGTGTTGAGAAAAATAATGACCAGTAAAAACGCCGCCAAGGCCAGCACGGCAGCCACCATCAGCGCTTCCGCAGATGATATTTTTTTCGCTGCCATGGGGCGCTGCGCGGTACGTTTTACCTTTCCATCAAAATCGCGATCCGCGTAATCGTTTAGCGCACAACCCGTTGAACGCATCAAGACAGTGCCAGTGATGAAAACGACGAGAATCGTTCTGCCAGGCACGCCATTGGAGGCAATCCACAGCCCCCATAAGGTCGGCCACAGGAGCAGCAAAATGCCGATGGGTTTGTTCAGGCGAACCAGCTGGAAATAGAGTTTGAGGCGATCTGTCATCGGTGGTGGGATGGTGGCTCGAATGCAAATGAATGTGTGGATAAATGCGCGAATATGGGATGCAAAGCAGCAAAACAAATTATCGCTAGTTTTTTGAACCCGCGAACAGGCATCCATTAATAATATTTCAAACACCCCCATAGAAGGGCTATTTAAAGCACAAACACCTCAAATCGCGCTACCGGTAACGATTTAACATTTGACAGTTATTGCACGTTGAAAGCGCCGCACGAATGCGATAATCATTTTTGCGTGATCGTTCGATCGCGCCTTTTTCTTTGTGCCATGACCCAAATTATTCAACCACCACCACTTAAAAACGACAATTTCCTGCGCGCGCTAATGCGTGAGCCCACGCCTTACACGCCGATCTGGATCATGCGCCAGGCGGGACGATACCTCCCCGAATACAATGCGACGCGAAAAAAAGCGGGCAGCTTTCTCGGGCTCGCGAAAAATCCGGACTACTGTACCGAAGTGACGCTCCAGCCGCTTGATCGCTTTCCGCTTGATGCGGCGATCTTGTTTTCTGACATTCTCACCGTACCCGACGCGATGGGCCTGGGTTTGTATTTTGTCGAAGGCGAAGGCCCGAAATTCGAGCGCCCGTTGCGCACCGAGGACGACGTTAAAAAATTGCCGCTGGCCGATCTGGGCCAGCTAAAATATGTGACCGATGCGGTCAGGCAGATTCGCGGAGCGCTCGATCGCCGCGTACCGCTGATTGGTTTTTCGGGCAGCCCGTTCACGCTGGCTTGCTACATGATTGAAGGTGGTGGCTCGGATGATTTCCGCACCACCAAAACAATGATGTTCCAGCGCCCTGATTTACTGCATTCCATTCTGGAAAAAAATACCGAAAGCGTGGTCGCGTATTTAAACGCGCAAATCGAGGCGGGCGCTGAAGCGGTGATGCTGTTCGATACTTGGGGCGGCGCGTTGTCGCATCACGCCTACCAGGAATTCTCGCTGGCCTATGCGAAGCGCGTGATGGCGCAATTAAAACGCGAAAATCAGGGTCGTATCGTGCCACGTGTTTTCTTCACCAAGGGTGGCGGGCTGTGGCTCGAATCAATGGCAGAAATGGGGGCTGACGCGCTGGGGCTGGATTGGAAGATCAATTTAGCCGAAGCTAAAAAACGGGTCGGCGACAAAGTCGCACTGCAAGGTAATCTCGATCCGCTGACACTTTTTGCGCCGCCAGACGTGATTGCGAAGGAAGCCGAGCGAGTGTTATCCGAGTTTGCTTACGACAAAAATGCAAACGGGCACGTGTTTAATTTGGGGCATGGCATTTCACAGTTTACGAATCCGGCGCATGTGGAAGCGCTTGTTCACGCGGTTCACCGCGCCAGTACTAGGGCCTCGTAAAGAGCTAAGGTTGTCAAGCGTATTTTTGTGTCTTTTTTGTTTTTTGAGCTTGCTTATGCACAGAAACCGTGGTTCCGCTGCGACGCGCGTTGGAATCACGCCTCGACTTGATAAATACTTTTAACTCATTGATTGTTAATGGATTTAATTTTATTGCGCTGCACCAAAGAGTTTATTGGCTATAAAATAATCGAGTGTTTTCAACGCGAAAGACGAGCTACCCACAAAGTTATCCACAGGCCAAAACAATTGCTCCCACGGGCTGCTTAAGACATAAGCAAACAGCCACAAAAACACGGTCAAATTCATCTTTAAAGCCAACGAAATTAGCCGCTTTCATTTAATCAGCTTTCTTCGTTTGAACAGTCTGATGCGCCCGAATAGGTTGTACGGCTTTGATAACTTTTGAATAGGGGCGAACTCGTTACGATGAAAAAAGTTTTACTGACCGCGGAACGTGGGAATACATCTGCCGCAACCGTGGCGGTCTCAACACCGATTGCACAAGTTGTGCTGGATTTGCCGCTCACCCAATCGTTTGATTTTCTGGCCGCGGGTTTGGGAAC
>ENA-OBIO01001236-OBIO01001236.1-metagenomes-genome-assembly--contig:-NODE-1236-length-10668-cov-4.21869_pt1 | contig 10668 bp, 12 predicted proteins | sample MGYA00153383_OBIO01 | MGnify analysis MGYA00153383 | reverse complement strand
TGCCGCGGCCGTTCCGCCTCGGGGACGATGGGGATTTCGGTGTGAGTCGTCACGTCAGTTGATGTCCTCCAGTGCTTTGGTGCGTCGGAATGCAATCACAGAGATTGTGGCGATGAGCAGGAAAATCACGATCGACAGTGCGCTGGCAAGACCGTAGTCCCGCGCCCCGCCCGAGCCGAATGCCACCTTGTAGACCATGGTGATGAGCAGGTCGGTTGACCCGATGTCGAAGGTCGTATCGGAGAACCTCGGCCATCCCCTCGTGAGCATATAAATCACGTTGAAGTTGTTGAAGTTGAAGGCGAACGACGCGATGAGCAATGGGGCGATCGACACCAGAAGCAGGGGGAGCTTAATCGAACGCAAGGCACGCCACGGGCTCGCACCATCCACTCTCGCTGCCTCGTTGAGTTCTTCGGGTAAGGATTGAAGCGCGCCGGTACAGACCAGGAACATATACGGGTAACCCAGCCAGACGTTGACGAGAATCACACTGAATTGCGCGAGCAGCGGGGCGGTCAGCCAGGGAATTTGCGCCCCGCCAAAGAGCACCTGGTTGACGAAACCGAACTGGGGATTGAGGAGCCCCGCCCAGACCAGTCCGGAGAGATAGACCGGGAAGGCATAGGGCAGGATCACCAGCACGCGGTAGATTTTTTTACCCCGAAGGGTCGGGTGGTTGAGTACAAGGGCAAGAAACAGTCCGAGCGCAAAAGTGAGTGCGACCGAGGCCAGTGCGAAGACGAAGGTCCAGATCGCCACCCGCAACAGTGGACCGCTGAGTTGCGGGTTAGTGAACGCCTTGGCAAAGTTCTCGAATCCAACATCGATCTTCCACCCGGGGGAGAGCTTCTTTGTGCCGTTCGCGGTGGCGAACTCGCCTTTTCCGTCATCCCGGTAGACCGCGCCGGATCCATCGGTGAAGGTGTCAGCCTTCTGGTTGTAGCTGAGATCAGATTTGTACAGGTACGCGCTGCTCGCATCATCCGTTCGTAGTGTGCCATCGGCGGGGTCAGCGGTCAGCGGTACCGCGATGGCGGTGATTGCCTCCTGAGCGGCGAGTACCCGGTCGAGAGTGAGCGTGTCATAACCGGGTAACCCGTTCGCTTTGCCAGCGCTATCACGCTGTGGATTCTTGACCTCGGTGAGCGGATCGGTGCTGGATCCCACCGACATCTTCCCGTCCGGATCGGTAATCAGAAAGAAGAACTTCCCGTCCTTCTGGAGGATGTTGACCGCGTAGGTCGGCGAGTCCGATACCCGTTTCTGGGCCGCGACCGTGATGACACCGATCGCATCAGCCTTGGTGCTGTTATGGCCGTCGCCGTAGTTGGTGAACGCGATGTAACCGCTGAAGAAGACGACAAATATCTGGAAGACAAGGAGGAACACAACGCCGGGGGTCAGGTATTTGCCGGGAAGACGCCTGCTCTTCCCGAGATAGATCCAGTTAATGAGCAGGGTGATGATGATTGTGGCGACCAGCGGACCCCAGAGGTGCAGTCCCGCCATTGCAAAAATGAGCGAGAGCGAGAACGCGTCGAACAACCCGAGTAACAGGATCTTGGTGATCACGGCGACCAGTCCGCTGCGGCGGAAGCCGGCGGCTGTTCGCAGGCGATGCGGATCGGTCGTTATCGCGGTAGTCCCGGCGGAGTCCCGGTCGACCGGGGGCTTCTGCGGTGCGGCGGATATCGCCATGGAAATCCTCTCCCTCGGCAAGTACAGCGCCGGTTGATCGCGAACAGGATGAGCAAGTACGGGCCAGCGGGTGGGCCGAGCGCAACACTCGCTCGGCCCACTACAGGGGGTTGGCTCAGCCCTTGATCTTCGCCTGGACGTTGGTTACGGCTGCATTCCAGACCGTGGCAGGGTCGCCCTCGCCCTTGATGAGGGCAAGCTCAGCGGATCCCCAGTCGGCCCAGACCGACGCCATCTGTGGGATCGACGGCATCGGAACCCCGTTACGGCCGACCTTGCCGAAGGCTTGAATGTCGGAGTTTGTGGCGGCGATCGTGTCGAAGGCGCTGGTGAGCGCTGGGGCCCGGTCACCGACCGTGTACAGCTTCTCCTGCACCGCGTCGGTGCCGAGGTAGTTCACGAGGAACTTGGTGGCGGCGACCTTATTCTTGCTTTTCGCGCTGAGGAAGAATGCGTTGACCCCGAGGAACGGCTTCGCCGCATCCGGCCCAGCGGTCGGCAGTGGATCGATCGCGTATTTGATGCCGGCCTTTTTTATGGCCCCGATGTTCCACGGACCGGTGATGAAGTACGGAGACTCACCCTTCGCAAATGAGGTCGCGGCGATATCAGCCGTGATGTTCGGGTTCAGAATTCCTTCGGCACCCCAGGTCTTCAGCGCGGTGGCAAACTTCACTCCCGCAGGATCCCCGAGCGTCAGCTTCGACCCATCGTAGGAACCGTCGGTGTTCTGCGCGAATACCGAGGAGCCAAAAGAGGTTTGCAGCGGATACAGGTGGTACGGGTCGCCCTGCTTCGGGTCGAGTCCGAGGAGGAACGGGTACTTCGCCGTGCCGGACGCCACCGCAGCCTTGCCGGTGGTGATCACGTCATCGAAGGTCTTCGCGGCCGTGGGCGCGAGGGCAGTGTTGCGCACCATCGCGATGTTCTCGATCGAGTACGGGAGCCCGTAAACGTTTCCGTTGTAGGTGACGGCTTGGATGGCGACCTTTGCATACTTGCTCGCGGAGTCTCCCAGTTGGATTGGCGCAACCACGCCGTTCTGCACATAGGCGCCGAGCTTGTCATGGGGGCTCACGATGATGTCCGGTCCCTTGCCGGTGGGCACCTGGCTGATGAAGTCCTTGTCGACGGTCGCAAAGTCCTTAATGACGAGCTTGATTGTCACGCCCGTGTCTTTCTGGAACTGCGCGGAGACCGACTTGAGAGCCGGCGCTCGAAGGGCGTCCGTCCAGAGTGTGAGCGTGGACGATCCCGTAGCACTGGGGGTCGTGCCGGAGCATCCGGTGAGGGCAGCGGATGTTAGACCGGCGACGAGCAGTGTCGCCGTTGCTATTCGGGCTGTGTGGGTCACCTTCATTGGTGGGCCTTCCTGTTCTGTGGGAGAGGGAGGCTACGGCCACCCCAGACAGGGGCGAGAGGACAATCTCCCGAAACGTTGCAAGCGCTTCCAGTTATAGCAAGGTCCCAGAAGAAACGCAAGAACTCAATATCGGGTCCAAATGACCCTCATCTCGGGGGCATGATCGTCTTTCTGCCTCATTCGCATCAACGATCGGTCTACCCCCACATGTAAACGTTTTCAATGGTCGGAGAAGGTATCTCGCCCCTCGCGCGGTCCGTATCAGTTCTCAAGCAACTCGAGACTGGTGTCGAGCAGATCGAGACTTCCTGGGCGAACTGCATGCGACTCCCGTGATGTTGTGCACGGTGTCGATAGGAACAACAGCAGCAAACGGGATCGCCAACGCGACAGATTTGAAGTCGATCGGGCCGACCCGGGCATACCTGCTCACCCAGATTGCTAGCGTTGCTTCATGAGCACCAGTCCCGGTGAACCCGAGTCCTCACGGGAGGCACTCGGCTCGGACGATGCCGACGATCACGAGAGTGAACAGTTATGGGGCACCCCGACCACTGTTGTGTCGTGGATCACGTTTCCCGCATTCATCGTGATCTTCGGCGTTCTCGGGGAAATCTTCTTGGTGCGAACGGTGCGAAGCGGGTTCGAATTTCTCGTCTGGGCACACCTAGCGGCAGGAGCCGTGATCGTTATCGTCGGTGTGGCCCTCGCGTGGGCTGGGTGTCTGGCCTACTCCCGCATCACTGTCACCGACACAATGCGCTTCCACCGGGCCACGGCAGTCGGCGTCGCCATCCTGTCTACCGTTTTGCTTGTCACGGGAATCTTCGGCGGGTCGAACCTTCAGGTTCTCGCTGGTGTATGTGCGATGGTTGGACTCTGGATCTGGGCAACCCGGTTTCCGTCCAAGCCAATCGCGTTTCGGTTACTTCGCCTTCTCCTCTACCGTCTGGTTTTCACGGTAGCTACCGCGCTTCTGGCCAGTGTCGTCATATCGGCAGTCTTGGCCCTCGTCGACGGGGATCTGCCCACCACATTGGCCTCAACCTATCTCGGAGCGGGGATCGTCTACTGCGTCGTCGCAATCACCGGATGCGTCATCACTGCCAGAAAGTTATCGGGCGCAAGCCGGGAAAACCCTGCCCAATAACTCAGACCTGGATCCACTCAGACCCGGGCGACACGACCCAACCGCCGATGGTGCTGACGATGTGTCACGGGGGCGAACCTCCCGGGGTCACGTCCCGCGGATTTTTGCGGGAAGGGGTCTGCCGGGCAGTAAGCGAGCGCTCCCCCTCCCTCTGTGAGTTTTAGGGTGAGCACTCGCCTTGCCTGACGACTATTTAAGAGCGGCCAGGATCGCCTTACGGTCGGTTCTGGCCTGCTTCAGATCGCTCTTCGCGGTCTTCACCGAAGCACGCGCCGACTTGACCACTGTCTTGTTCGAGTTGTAGTCAGTAGGCGTGATCGCCAGAACTTTTGCCGAGGCGCCACTGAGTTCGGTGTTTGCTGCCGCGATCTGCTTCGTCATGTCGGCAAGGTCGGACTGAAGAGCTGCCGTCGACTTGGCTGCGTCCTTCCCCGCGAGCATGGCGCCGAGCTTCGTCTGTGAGGCTGTCAGCTTCGGGATCTCAATCGACGTTGCGCGGTCGATTTCAGCGACGATGTGCGCCTGCGGGATGGCCACCCCGAAAACGCGGTACGTCGTGTAGACGGTCTTGAGGTCTGCGGATGCCGCAACCACCGTCGTATCGGCGGCGATCTTGGCCTCGATGGCCTTCATTCCAGCCAAGTCGGCGTTGAGGCGGTCCACAAGAGTCGCTTTGTCGGATGCGCTGATGCCCTTCGCGACATCGAGCTTCGCGATCGCGGCGCTCAGCGCCGTTTCTCGCTTGTCCGTGGCCGTCTTGGCGGCGGTCTGGACAGATTCCAGAGTGCGCGTCGTCTTGGCTGAGGGGTTTGAATTTGAGGTGCTCGCGAACGCCGGCGCGCCGGCGCCGACGACAAGGGCTGCCGCCGCGATGGTGCCAACGACTGAGGTGATAACAATGCGGTTCATTGTGCTGCTTTCCGTGGTCGATTATGAGTGCCGGACTCGTACTCCGACTTGTTCAGAATGCGCGACGTGTGTTTGGCCCTCGTCAACGGATTGTTCGAGCTAAGTAAGCGATGGTGTCGCTCATTTACGCGACTGGCTCATTTGCGAAACGACCCTGTGATTCGCGCGCTCCACTGCCAGTGTGAGTTTGGACAAACACCAAGACTTCGTGTCCGCAAGTCGAACCGTAGAGGGACGCGTCCCCATCGGAAGACCGGGGCGAACAGGTCGGTGGGCGAGAATCTGAATATGAGCCTTACATCCTTCGGTCGCATCACGACACCCGTCCTGGAAATCGCATACGAGTTTGCAGGCGATCCCGGCGGAACGCCGGTAATTCTTCTGCACGGGTTCCCGTACGACGTTCGAGCTTTCGACGAGGTCGCTCCGATCCTCGCCGACCAAGATGCATTCGTACTCGCGCCCTACCTTCGCGGCTTCGGTCCCACTCGTTTCCTCGATGACACGACGATCCGCTCAGGACAACAGGGCGCCCTCGGGCAGGACCTTATCGACTTCATGGATGCCCTCAACATCGAGAAAGCGGTCGTTGGGGGTTACGACTGGGGCGGCCGGGCCGCGTGCATCGCAGCCGCGCTGGAACCTGGACGTGTTGCCGGGCTCGTCTCGGTGGGTGGCTACAACATGCAAAATATCGCGTCTGCCGGCGAGCCTGCTGACCCGGAATGGGAGCGCACCTATTGGTATCAGTATTACTTTCAGTCGGAGCGAGGGCGTCGCGGACTCGACCGAAACCGTGACGAGCTGTGCGAGCTGTTGTGGCGCACTTGGTCGCCGACATGGGGTGGCGCTTCCCAGGCGTTTCTCGCGAGCGCACCGAGCCTTCACAACCCCGACTTCGTTGACGTCGTCATCCATTCCTACCGCCACCGTTACGGACTCGTCGAGGGCGACCCTCAGTACCAGGGACTCGAAGACCTGATCGCGCAAGAGCCCCAGATCACCGTTCCAACGGTCGTGCTCGAAAGCGGGGACGACGGTGTCGGCGGACCCAGCGCAGAAGAGGACCGAGAGTATTTCACCGGCCACTATGACCAATCGCTCCTCCCGGGTATTGGACACAACGTTCCTCAGGAGAATCCGAAAGCGTTCGCCGAAGCCGTGCTGAGCCTGTTCGCCTGACAACCGAGCGTGCCGACGCTGTGTCACAGACGGAAGGTTCAGAGCTACGGCTGACCATCAGCGGCGTCTTACGAGATACCGGCGAGTGTTCGTTCGGGTTTTAGAGGTCGAGAAAGTCGCTCAGCCAGAGCCGTACTGCGTTGAGGCATCCTTGGGAGACGTGTCCGGCGATCCCGGTAATCCGATCGCGTGAGAGGGTGCGAGGCTGCTCGCTCATGATCCACGACGGCCGATCGAGGCCACTCGGCCCGACAATCGCAATATGGTTCGGCCACCCCCGGTCTACCGTCGAGATGGGAAGAACGATCACGAGCGTTGTGACGGCGTCGAGGTAGCCCGTCGAGGCGATCACCAGGACGGGTCGATGGCCGCCCTGCTCGCGGCCTCGCACAGGCTCGAGCGTCGCCCAGGCGACAACGCCCGGCGCAAGGTCAAGATCGCTCATGCGGTCGTGTCGGCGAGTTCGGCACAGTCCCACTCGGCGGCCTCCGCTGCGTACAGCGCCGCACTCGTGCCCGACGTCTGGGCGATCGCAGTCTTCAGGTCGCTCAACCTATGCGCGCGGTCATCTGCCTCGGCGAGGCGAGCCAGATGGGCACCCAAAGTCAGCCCATCTCGCGCAGCCTGCGCCTTCAAGCGATCTCGCAGCTCGTCACTGACTTTGATCGTAGTAGTCATACTTTAAGTATACCGTCGTTGTCAGCATCGCCGGAGTCGACCGCAGATGCGGAACGGTCAACGCGAGAGATCTCGGGCTGACTACTCGCACTGCCGAGCACGCTGATTTCGTGTTAAACGGGAATGATGGCCTGCCACCTATTCCCTCTCTCAACATCTAGACGAGGCTGCTGCAGCCGTATGGGAGCGGCAGCTCCGCGGATCACTGGGATAGCCCGGCGGTCCGGCTGGATATGGCCTGATTCCGTCGTGGAGGTGGACGCCGTCAGATGAGGATGTCGACGTACAGTTCGTGCGGTTGTTCACCACCGTCGGCCGTGTATCCGATATCGAGCTTGCGGTTCCCGAGAGTAAGTCCCTGCTCCGCAGCCCAGTCATAGATGGCCTGGAAACCACCTGCGATTGTTGCCACCGAACCGTCATGCCGGTGGTGGACGAAACTTCCACCGGGAATCAGAGCCATACCCATACCATCAGGCACTGAAACATCGGCGACAACAGCTACTGCCCCAATAGTTTCGCGGTAACGGCCGTCGCCTAGATGGTTGCTGGCCTCGACGAAGACACCTGTGCCTGAGGCGGGCACCTCGTCTTGACGGGAAAACAGCTCGCGCCAGGCTGCAGGCATCGCGGAGCGCAGCAGGCCGAAGTCAGCGACAACTTCGATTCCAATGACAACAGTCTCACCAAGTTCAACAATCTCCACTAGTGCCTTCCCTCCCTGGCGTGGCCGCGCACGACTTACTCATGAATCCGAAAATGATGCGGTCTCGCCACTCTATCCAGAGGACTGCTGTCGGGTTGATCGCCGGAATGATCCGGATCCAGATCAGGATCAGTCGGCAGATGGTCATTAGTGAGAAAGTTCACTCCGATAGGTGCTCACAACTCTCGATACACACCCGACGGCCAAACGCTCCCACGCGATGTACAGGAAAAAAATCTCTTCAAGCTTTTCTCCTATGGAATCAGGCCTGTAGGCATTCAGCATTATCGAGAATTTTTTCCTCGCGCCTCTCTTGAGTCTTCCTCGTTCGGAGGAGCAAACCTCTTCGCTGCCCGCTCCGGACCCCTATGCGGTCAGGAAAACTTCCGGACCGAGATTCGAAAAGGAGTTCATGTTCATGAACGAGTTAACGAAAAAATCTGCTTTTGGTATGGCAGGTATTGCTTCTGTCGCTCTGGCCATGGGGGTCGCAGGGCCCGCGATGGCATCGACTTCGAATACGGGGATTGCCGCAACGAGCACCGTCTCCGATACCTCGCAGCATCAAACCTCATCCAACCAGTGGAAATCGTCAGACTTCCGCACCGCGCAGGAGGCCCAGGCGTCGGCTGCTCTGGAAGCTCGGGTCGATGCAATTCTGAACAGTCAGTCACGACACAGTTCCGCGACCAGCCAGGTTTCCCTTAGCAGCACCGCCGAACTGGGTTCCTCTAATTCGTCGACCCGAGACACCAATTCGGCCGGTACCCAGCTGGGCGCGACAGCCACCACATCATCAACCTCGTCATCTGCACCCGCGTCAGCTGCGCCCACATCGCAGTCGTCACCGACGGCACCAGTCGACACGCAGACGCAAGGCGCGGTAGTGGCCGACTCGCCTACCTCCGGACAGAACAGTGCCAACTCTCGCCTCGCCGCGGGAACAGGCGTCAATGTTGGGCTCGGGCTCGGGCTGCAAAGCGACTCGAACCGTGACGACAGCCGCTCCTCTAGTGGCGACCTGAGCCTCGGGCTCGGAATCGGTGCTCTTCTCGGCCGCTAAACATATGCGGTGAGCACGGAAGTACTGCCCCTAAAAAGTGTGGCCCATCGTAATGATGGGCCACACTGCTGCGCGGGGCAATATTTGATCTGCATCGTCATATCAATCACCGCATACGGGTAAAGCTACGTCTCACACGGGAACGCCATACGGTCCTGCAGTACTTGCGACCCGTTTTTTCCTCTTTCGCATTGGGAAACCGTACGGGCGATCAGTCCAGCCCCAAGGCGAATACGACATCCGTGTGGGTGCTTGTCACTTCGTCCAGGTCCGGTCGTCTCGTCAGGCCACCCTTGAGTGCAGTCCTTTGCGAGGGGATATTCTCGGCCGTCGTATAGGCCACGAGTGGGAGGCGCTCGCCGAGCTCGTGCCACCGCTCGACAGCAGCCACAACTAACTCTCCGGCCAATCCTTTGCCCCATACTGTCGGCGCCAATCGGTAGGCCAGGTTGTAGACCTGCCGGCCGCGCCAATTTGCCGCCCGAATACCCCCAAAACCGATGACCACACCAGGCACATGCAATTCTTCGACAGCCCAATACCCATGTCCGTCCGCTGCCCAATTCGCAACCCACTCTCGCGCCTGCTGCTCAGCCTGTGACCGGTGGGTCATCGGGCCGGCTGGGTTGTATGTGTTCGTGCGCAAATCCGAATGCAAAAGCCACACCGAGTCGGCATCCTCTTCGATAACGGGCCGTAGACGAAGGTGTTCGGTTTCTACGACTCCGGTCATCATCATGAGTTGATATTAACGGGCAGGGTATAGAAAGCGACTGCCAGCCCGTGACGTCAGCATCGAACCGCCTGGGTTGCCCGGGCTGAAACGTATTCCCGTCCGAAAGCCAACGGCCAACGCGACAAATTACAACCCCGGTTAGTGCGTTGTCGCGATCGGTTACCGGGTGTTTGACCCGGATAGTCAATGCGAATGAGCGACCGTCCCATTCCGAGCAGAGACGCGCCGGGCATCGCTTAGTTTCGATTTACCGGTTCGGTTCGGTGAGTGGGCTCGCCGCGGCGAAGAACTGACTTACGAGCGGGCCCAGATATTCTGCTGGATTACCGTCAATACCGGTGAGATCATCGCCACCCCGAATCAGCGCTACGTCGGCAAACTCAGGTTCGCGACCGCATTCGCGCTCAGTGTCAACCAGTAAAGCGTGGCGGCGAATCAGGAGATCATCTGGCAGAGACGGCGCTGTGAAAAAGAAGCCGATATTCCCGTTGGGCACGCGTACCGCCGACCACAAGTCCAATTTCTCAATGGTTGTCTGCACGCCTAGTTCTTCTGCGAGTTCGACTACGGCGTGGCGGCGCAGATCATCCGTCGTCAGCGGTTGGCCCGTTGGGGGCGGTTCCATGTTGCCACCCGGAAACTGCAGCTGTCCGGGAAAGCTTGTGGAATTCGACATTCGACCGATCAGTAATCGCCCGTCCTGTGTCGGCTGAAGAACGCATACGAACACAGAGGAAAGCGCCGGGGCGCCCTGTAACCGGCGCAGAACACGGTACCGATATGTGGCACGCGCCCAGGATACGACCAGATTCCCAGAAGCAGCTTGATCCAGCTCGGTACACAGCACCACCGGACCGTCGAACAAAGCAGGATTCGCAAGCACAGCCTTGTCCCAAGCGCTGTCCATGGTCGATCGCAGAGCAGGTGAGAGATCCGGACCGGCGGTTTCAACGAACCGCAGTTGGCTCACCTCGAACAAATCCACTCGGTGTCGATTCCGAAGCTGCATTGAGAGATCATTCCATTCCCGATGGACACCGTAATCAATTTATCGAATGCCTCAGTCGAAAACGGAACCGGTCAACCCACGCGGTTTCTTCGATCCGCTCGATTAGGTCGCAAGCCGAACGGTCAGCGGTGCGGCGTCGTTAGGGGATGTCTGTCAGTGTTTTCTCGACGG
>ENA-OBIO01001234-OBIO01001234.1-metagenomes-genome-assembly--contig:-NODE-1234-length-10672-cov-4.5414_pt1 | contig 10672 bp, 7 predicted proteins | sample MGYA00153383_OBIO01 | MGnify analysis MGYA00153383 | reverse complement strand
GAGGCGGTTCAGATGGGCCGATGTGGATGGTGCCGCCAACGGCATCGACCCGCTCGCGCATTCCGACCTGCCCGAGTCCGGCGCCGGGCGTTGCGGAACCGGGGCCCGTGCCGGAGTCCCCGACCTCTAGCTCGACGGAGTCGTCCAAGTAACGCAGCCGAAGGTCGATCTCAGCGCCGGGTCCCGCGTGCTTGAGGGTGTTCGTGATGGCCTCCTGCGCGATCCGGTAGAGCGTAGCCCCGACGGTCGGCGGTACCGGTCGCGTTCTGCCAACCGTGCGTGAGTGCACCGTGAAGCCCGCGTCACGAGTATCGGCGGCGAGGGTCGAGATCTGGTCGATGCCGCGCGTGCTCGGTCCGTCGGCGGCTGGCCCCCCATCGTCACGCAGGGTCGTGAGCATGCGGTGTAGCTCGGCGACCGCAGTGCGGGCGCTCGACTCGATGGAGCGAAGGGATGCCGCAGCCCCTGCAGGATCGGAAGTCACGACCCGCCGGGCGGCACCAGCCTGCACCCCCATCACGGAAACGTGGTGGGCGACGATGTCGTGCAGTTCACGGGCGATCCGTACGCGCTCGATCGACACCGCTCGCTGCGCGTTGATCTCCCGTTCCGCGGCGAGCTCGGCCGTGCTGTTGACGAGTGCTGAGCGCTCGCGGGCGGCGGCCCAGGCCCGGTCGCCGAAGTAGAACGCGCCACCGAAATAGAGCAGATTGGTCACAATCTGCAGCAGGCCGATCGCCACGATCGGCGATATGGCGCTGGTACGAGGGAGGTTCGCGAGAGAACCGGGGGCGGCGGAGTGGGCGACGAGGGCGAAGAAGAGCCAGACAAACATTCCGATCACGATCACCACGCGCACGACGGTGGCACGCACCCGGTGACGGCCCCAGGCTCCGACCGAGTACAGGGCGATGAACAGGGAGATATTCGCGAAGAGCGCCTCTGGGACGGAGAGGATCTGGGCGAGCGCGAAGGTGATGGCGACCACGATCGCGACCGCCTCTGGCCAGCGTCGCCGCAGCGCCAGCGGTGCCGTGCACGCGAGCACATAAAGGACACTGACCCAGATCGGTGCCGGATTCTTGTAGAGTCCCGAGCTCTGCGACAGCAGCACGCTCAGGGCTGTCGCAGCAAGCAGGACCGCCGCCAGCGCGACATCCCGGAAGTACTCCCGACGGTCAGGCTCGGGTCGAACCCAGTCGCGATCGACCTCACGAGCTACCCCGCCAGTTACCGCACCGATGGTTCCGCGCACGCGGCGGGCGGTCGACGGTTCGGTCACCCATTAACGTTAGTCCGCGTTGCCGTGCAGAGAATCCCCCGAGCGACGGAGCTGGCGAGCGGCGGAGCCGGCGAGGGGCGGAGCTGGCGAGCGGCGGAGCTGGCGAGCGGCTTGTGAGGTGGCACCTGACGCGCGTGGTCGTTCGTGCGGCGGACGTCTTGCCGCGGACGTCTTACCGTGAAGCGCCAGGCCCGAGCGGCGGGCGGGTCGCGGTTCGTGCGGCGGCGGTCGTACTTCGAGGGCAGGAGACTGGCGAGCAGAGCATCTTCGCGGAGGGTGCTTCTGCGTCCACAGAACTGGTGCATTCGACATCCGCGCTTCCCCTGCCGACAACCGTTGGCGCCGCTGGCGAAAGTGCGACGGTGCACAACGAGGACGCGGCCAGCAGGCTGGTGCAGTCCCGTACGTTCACGGGAATCGCGACGGTCATGCTGCAGCCTGGCGGATTCGCGGTGGTGACGCCTGAGACCTCGGTGCGCCACCTTCGCACCCGCGAGTGACACGTGCGCCGGAACGTTTGGGCGCACGTGTCACTCGCAGGCGCGGAGACTTCGCGGGTGGGAGTGAGACCCGGGGTCGCTAGTCGCGCCCGGTCAGACCCGCCGTCGACTCGATCACGTCGGCCATTTTCTTGCCGAGGGCCTCGTAGAACATCGAGAGCGGGAACTCGTCCGGAAGCACGGCATCCGTGAATCCCTTGGGCGGGCCGTCCAACGGAAGGTCGCGGCGACTATCGACAACCCGAGCCCAGTTCGAGGCCGGATGCGGCGTGAGTGTCGCCGATACCAACTCGTAGGCCGCGAGCCAGTGTGCGGTCTTCGGTCGGTCGATCGAGCGCCAGTAGAGCTCCTCGATCTCGTGACCGAGAGCGATCACGACCTCTGGCACATCCGCCCAATCGATCGTGAGGCGAGTGTCGGTCCAGTGCAGCACGTGGTGCTGGTGCAGCCACGCGAACAGCAGTTGGCCGCCGACGCCGTCGTAGTTGCGCACCCGGTTGCCGGTGATTGCAAACCGGAATATCCGGTCGAAGAGCACCGTGTACTGCACGAGTTTCGCATGGTCGCGTGTCACCTCATCGGTGTCCTCGGCGCGCTCGAGCCGAACAGCCTCCCGATACGCCGTGAGGTCACAGCGCAGTTCCTCGAGCGAATACAGGAAGTACGGCATCCGCTGCTTGATCATGAATGGATCGAACGGCAGGTCACCGCGCATGTGGGTGCGGTCGTGGATGAGGTCCCACATCACGAAGGTCTCTTCGGCCAGGTGCTGGTCGTCGAGCAGCCGCACCGCATCCGCCGGCAGTTCAAGCTTCGTAATGGCGGATGCCTCCCGCACAACCCGCCGAAATCGGGCCGCCTCCCGGTCGGCGAAGATCGCCCCCCAGGTGAAGGTCGGTACGGCGCGCATGGCGATCGTCTCGGGGAACAGTACTGCCGAGTTGGTGTCGTACCCGTCGGTGAAATCGACAAAGCGGATGGGCACGAACAGCGGGTTCGAGTAGTCACCGGCCTCGAGGGCTGCGACGAACTCTGGCCAGATCACTTCCACGATCACCGCTTCGACCAGGCGATCGGTGCTGCCGTTCTGCGTGTACATGGGAAACACCACCAGGTGGCGAAGACCGTCGATGCGATGGAGCTGGGGCTGGAAGGCGGCCAGGGAGTCGAAGAAGTCGGGCACGGGAAAAGCGCGGGTGCTCCAGTGCTCGAAGTCCACTGCCGCGGCGCGCAGGTATGCCTCATCGTGCGGGAAGACCGGCACGAAGGTGCGGAGGTTCTCGGCGATGGCGGAGACCAGGGCACGGGCATCCGCATGGTGCTCGGTGTTCGGGATACTGCCGTCCTGCACCTGTAACGGACGGAGCGCCGAGACGGCGGCCTTGAGTGCGAGCCAGGCCGCGGAGGACTCGGCCGCGTGAGCCAAACCCACGAGCGGAAAAATAACATCGTCTTCGAGCACCTCAGGCTCCCCGACGATTGCACTCTGTGCTGCTGAAACTGCGTGTGACATGGTTCGACCTCCGATCCCGAAAAGAAACGACGAACAACGCGAAATGCGTCTCCCTCGAGGGTATCTGCGCAATCGCGCCGTTTGGTTGTAACTGGCGCGGGAAAGTTGCGCAACAGGGCCGGGGATGCGCACGAGAATTGCGCGTTGCCCGGTGCGTCACTCGGAAAGACGCGCAGAGGCAGATCAGCGGACTGGACGTTCGGGCGGCCAGTCCGCTGGATCGCCCGGGTAAGGGGCGACGTGGCTCGGGATACGTCGTCCGGACTCGATTCGGGTAATCATCGAGGGGTATTCCTGACGGCGAAACCGTGTCCGCACTTTCATGCGTAGATTCACGCTAGCAGTATATTGGTCCTCCAAAAGGAGGACATGACCCCCCGTTCGGGGCCGGCTCACTGCGCCTCGTGCGCCTCGTCGGCCTCGTCGGCTTCGTCGGCCTCGGCTTCGAGGGCAGCCGTCGGCACGCTGATCAGACCGAGCATCCGCAGGGCGCCCTGGGCCGCCGCGCGGTCATGATCGCGGGCGGCGGCGATCAGAAGTAGCTGGGACTCGCTCAACGCGCGGAAGTCCAGATAGTCGGGCAGGTAGAGGCTGCCGAGCTGGATGAGGTGCACCACAGAGTTGATGCCACGCACGAGAGAGGGGTTCTGTGACAACCTCACCAGATGGTTGAAGAAATTGGCATTGGCCATGGCGATCTTCTGCGGCACGAGAGCGGTGACGTGCTCCCGCACGAGCTCGGGATTGGCGCGCATTTCTGCCATCCTGGTCGCATCGAGGGCCCAGCTCACGTGCTCAAGGAATAGCGCGTGGTCGGCGCGCATCTCGTCCACGAGCTCCGGAGTGACCAGCGGAATGACCTCGTTGACGAGTGCGCTGTACAGAGCGACCCAGACGACCATTGCATCCGCGGTCTGCTTCGGATTGACGAGTGCGACGCGGGTGAACCGGCTCGCGGATGCCTCGATGATGCCGATCTCCCGCAGGCGTTGGAGCGCCTCTCGCACCGGCGTTCGGGAGACGCCGAGTTGCTCGGCGAGCTCGGAATCGCTGATGCGCTGGCCAGGCAGCAGGCGTCCCTCGTGCACCGCGGATAGCACGCGGTCGAAGACCAAGTTGACAACCGGACTAGAGGCGAAGGACTCCGTCACAGCACTATCAGCAGTACCGGTGCCATTCGCTCGGACCTCGCTCACCTCTCGACCCTACCCGGGGCTTCGCACCGTAAAGGGCGCAACCCGACCGTTGTGGGCAAGCTGGCGAGGAAGAAGCCCGGTTGCTAGAAGATCATCGGGCGATCGACGTCTTCGGGTTCGTCGACGGCCACATCCACTACGACGGGCACGTGGTCGCTCGGCCCGTCTCCTTTGCGTTCGTTGCGGTGGATGCTCGCGGCCGTTACGAGGTCGGCGAAGGCGGGGGAGCCCATGATGAAGTCGATGCGCATTCCCTCATTGCGGGGGAAGCGAAGTTGTTGGTAGTCCCAGAACGTGAACCCCTCCGGCACGCGATCGCGCACGACATCCGTGAGGCCGATCAGCTCGAACTCGGCGAACGCCGCACGCTCCGGAGCAGAGGTGTGGGTGTTGTTCTCGAAGTCCCAGGTCGGCCAGACATCGGTATCGAGCGGAGCGATGTTCCAGTCGCCCATCAGCGCGAGCGGCGTGTCGGGATGCTCGGACATCCAGGTCTTCGTGTCGGAGGCGAGCGTGCCAAGCCAGTCGATCTTGTAGGCGAGGTGTGGGTCGTCGAGGCCGCGCCCGTTCGGCACGTAGAGGCTCCACAGCCGCAGCCCCTCGACCGTTACTGCGATTGCCCTGGCCTCAAGTGGCGGGCCGCCCTCGACCGCGGTCTTGCTGAATCCCGGGGCCGAGGGAAATCCGATCTGCACGTCTTCCATGGGTAACCGGCTGGCGAAAGCCACGCCGTTCCACTGGTTGAGGCCATGCAACTGCACCTCATAGCCCGCCTCCTCGAAGGGTTCGAAGGGAAACTGGCTCTCTGTGCACTTGATTTCCTGCATACCGAGCACGTCGATGTCTTCCCGGCTGAGCCAGTCAACTACGCGAGCAGCCCGCGTTCGGATGGAGTTCACGTTCCAGGTGGCAACACGCATGCCCTCACTTTAATCGACGGCGCCTGGGCTCTCTTCTCCGTACAGAGATCGGCTGTCAGCATCATCCCCAGTAGAATCGGGCCCGTGACCGACGCCAGACAGCAGCTCATCGACTTCATTTCCGAGGGAGCGGTGTTCCACGGCGACTTCACCCTCACGAGCGGCAAGAAAGCCAGCTACTACGTGGACCTGCGCAAGGTGAGCCTCGACCACCGCGTCGCTCCGCTCATCGGCCAGGTGATGCTGGATCTGATAGCGGATGTCGCGGATGTCTCGGCCGTCGGCGGGATGACCATGGGCGCCGATCCGATCGCCGCTGCCGTGCTTCACCAGGGAGCCGCGCGCGGGCTCTCCTATGACGCCTTCGTCGTACGCAAGGAGCCGAAGGATCACGGTCGCGGTCGCCAGGTCGAGGGACCGGATCTCGCCGGCAAGCGCGTGATCGTCCTGGAAGACACGTCGACCACAGGAGGATCCCCGCTCGCCGCGATCGAAGCGCTCAAGAAGGTTGGCGCGGAAATCGCCGGAGTCGCCGTGGTGGTCGATCGTGACACCGGTGCGCGCGAGGTCATTGAAGCCGCGGGCTACCCGTACTTTGCCGCCATCGGTCTCGCCGACCTCGGACTCTCGAAGTAGCGAATCTCACCATGGCCTCTGGCGACGATACCGATGAGGGCACCGGCAAGAACGCCGGACCTCACCCGATCACCTCACCGTTCAACTGGGGGATCGGCAGCGCGAGCGCGCCTGCACCTGCCGCGCCATCCGCGCCACCCGTGCCTGCTGCGTTGATTTCGTCCGTCCCGCCCGAATCCGCGCCGTCCTTCGGGTCGCCGATCGCCGAGCGCCGCCCCGAACCCTATTTCACCTCGGACTCGGATGCCGAACCGGCCTCTCCCATTGACGCGCTTTTTGGCGAAACCCAGTTCAAGGAATACGAGGGTGAGCCGCTGGTCGGACCGGTTCCCACCGGGCTTAACCCATTCGCGACCGCGAGTACGGGGGCAGCGGGAGCGATCGACCCGGCGTCCGCGCATCCGTTGGAAACCCCGACTGCTGCGCCACCTCGTGCTCCCGTGCCCCAATTCTCGAAGAATCAGAAAGTCCCATTCTGGGTGGCAGGCGGTGTGATTGCGCTGCTCGTGTGTGCGGTCATGTTCGCTCTCGGGACGAAGATTTCGGCGGCTCCGGCACCGGTCGCTGCCACGAAGAGTGCCACGCCGAAAGTTACCCCTTCACCGACGCCGACTTCTGCTCCGTCCGGGCAGGCCGCGGCGGGAGTGCACCTGTGGAGTGCGCTGCGCGGGGGCGAATGCATCGACCCCTACACGAACCCGTTCCAGCTCAACTACACCGTCGTGGATTGTGCTGCGCCGCATTCAGCCCAGATGGTCTTCCGCAGCACCTTTCCCGGCGAAGCCGCGGCGGCCTATCCAGGGCTCGATGCGCTCCAGTCGCAGATCAATCTGCTGTGCACCGCACCCAGGGTCATCGACCTTGCCACGGCGGGTACCTACAGCGACATCCAGTTCCAGGCGTCCTTTGCGGCGACGACCGAGGAATGGACGAAAGGCCAGCACGACTACTTCTGCTTCGTGAACCGCTCGGGTGGCCAGCCGATCACCGGCACTGTGGCGGGAACCCCAGCGAAATAGAGCGGACTGGTCTCTACGGACCCCGCGTTCCCCCGGGATCATCCTCGTTCGAAATGCAGGACGACAGGTGACGCAAGAGGCGGGTGCGCCTCACCTGCAACACCTGTCACGTGGCGTCCTGCATTTCGAACGGTGAGAACGGAGCGAACGGTGAGAACGGTGAGAACGGAGAGAACGGAGAGAACGGAGCGAACGGGGAGAACGGAGGCGTCAGCTCGCGTGGCTACAGCGGGCGTGGAATGCTCAGATTTCGTCGGACTCGATCGGCTCGGACTCGAGCAAATCCGCGACACTGTCCAGGATCTCATCGGGGCGGAACGGATACTTGTCGATCTCGGCCTGGTCGCTGATCCCGGTGAGCACGAGAATCGTGTGCAGACCAGCTTCGATACCGGCGATGATGTCGGTGTCCATGCGGTCACCGATCATGCCCGTGTTTTCCGAGTGCGCACCGATCTTGTTCATGGCCGAGCGGAACATCATCGGGTTCGGCTTGCCCACCACGTACGGCTCCCTGCCCGTGGCCTTGGTGATGAGGGCTGCGACGGCCCCGGTGGCGGGAAGCGGTCCGTCGGCGCTCGGCCCCGTGGCATCCGGATTCGTCACGATGAAGCGCGACCCGGCCACGATGAGTCGGATGGCCTTGGTGATGGCCTCGAAGGAGTAGTTGCGGGTCTCGCCGATCACCACGTAGTCGGGCGCGGTCTCGGTCATGATGAAACCGGCCTCGTGCAGGGCAGTGGTGATGCCAGCCTCGCCGATCACGAAGGCCGAGCCACCGGGCATTTGCGAGGCGAGAAAGTCGGCGGTGGCGAGAGCAGAGGTCCAGATGCGGTCCTCTGGCACGTCAAGTCCGGATGCCTTGAGTCGAGCGCTCAGATCACGCGGCGTGAAAATGGAGTTATTGGTGAGCACGAGGTAGGGCTTGCCCTGGTCGCGCCACTGCTGCAACAGGGCGGATGCCCCCGGCACAGGATGATTCTCATGAACGAGTACCCCGTCCATGTCGGTGAGCCAGCACTCGATTTCGCCGCGATCGATCATGCGCCCATAGTACCGAGCGCGCCTATCCTGAAAGTGAATAGTCCCGTTCGCGAAGGGCGCGGGGATATCGGGGGTGGCGCATGACCGGGGTGCTCGTCGGCTTCGCGATCATCGGATTCATCATCGCCGTGGGGTATCTCGCCGGCCGCCTCGGTATCCTCGGGCCCAGCGCCGGATTCGTGCTCAACCGGGTCGCGTTCTTCGTGCTGTCGCCCTGCCTGCTCTTCACCGTGCTCGAATCGGCGACGGTCTCGGTATTGTTCTCGTCTCTCATGGCGGTGTCACTTGTCGCGGCTCTCACCGCTTTTGCCGTGTACCTGGCCGTGGCCCGGTTCGTCTGGCACCGTGGGGCACCGGAGATCGTGGTGGGAGCGCTCGGTGCCGGGTACGTGAATGCGAACAACATTGGCATTCCGGTGGCGGTATATGTGCTCGGGAGCGCCGCCTACTCTGCCCCGGTCGTACTTTTGCAGTTGCTCGTCTTCGCTCCGGTCGCGCTCACGATCCTGGATGTGACCACCACAGGACGCGCGTCGATCGGGCGGATACTGCTGAAGCCACTCACTAATCCGCTCATCATCGGGTCTGCGCTCGGCGTGATCCTGGCGGTGACGGGGTGGCATCCGCCGGCCGCGGTCCTGAAACCGTTCGAACTGCTGGGAGGGGCGGCGGTGCCGGTGGTCTTGCTGGCATTCGGAATGTCACTCCACGGCCAGAAACTGCTGCAAGCGGGCAGCGGGCGGCGGGATGTGCTCGTCGCGTCCGCGATCAAGCTGGTCGGGATGCCACTTGTCGCGTGGCTACTCGGACGTTTCGTGCTCGGGCTTCAGGGGCATCCGCTGTTCGTGGTCGTGGCGCTCGCCGCCCTGCCGGCGGCCCAGAACGTGTTCAACTATGCGCAGCGCTACAGTCGTGGGGAGATCATCGCCCGCGACACGGTGCTCATCACGACGATCGGGTCGATTCCGGTGCTGATGGTGGTGGCGGCGCTGCTGGGATAGTGCGGGCACGATCTCGGCTGTATCGCTGCGTGTCTTCTCGTTCACCGAGGGTTCGAGCTGCGACGTTTCGGTCTGCAGGGTTCGATCTGGCGGTTTGGTCTGCGCGGTTCGGTCAGGGTGCCGCGGCGATGCGGGTTGCTGGTTCGGTGATGTATCGGTGTCTGGTGGGGGAGGTCCATTCGAGGTCGCCGTCGCCGAGGTGTTCGACCGTCCACCGGGTGTGGTGTTTCTGGTCGTGGTGTTTCGGGCAGAGGTGGGCAAGATTGTTGTGGTTCGAGAGCCCGTGATACTGCCAATCTTTCGTATGGTCCAGGTCGCAACGCCGGGCCGGGGCACCACATCCGGGCGCCCGGCAGGTTTCGTCCCGCATCCGTAGCCAGGCCCGCAGGTCCGGTGGGATCGAGTACCGGTCACGGCCGAGGGACAGCACTGCGCCGGTCTCGGGGTGGGTGAGAATTCTCACGAAACCGGGGGCATCAGCGGCAAGGTTCCGGGCGGTATCAAGGTCGATCGGACCGTAACCCTCCAGGACCGCCGGCTCCGTGCCACGGCCGAGGAGGGTGAGCACTGGCACGGTGATCAGCACACGAGCACGGATGCCCCGCCCGAGACCCCGCCGGGAGGAGTGCGCGGCACCGGCTGCAGTACCGGAGTTAGCATCCGGCGCGGCATCCGGCGCAGCATCGGGTGCAGCATCGGGTCCAGTATCGGTTTGGCTGTCGATGAGCAGGTCGCAGAAGACATCGGCCCGCAACTGGGTGAGGGTGCGTCCCTCGTCCGGGCCTTGGAGGTCGGCTGCGATATCCGTCATGCGGGTGTAGATGGCGTGGGCGTTGACCGCGGGAAGGTAGGCGGTGAGCCAGGCCATGCCATCCCGGGTCGGATCCAACCTCAGCTCACGCGTGTCCCGGCAGTTGCTGTGCCGCACCTCGATGGACTCCGGATGGACCCGCTCCCGCACCATGCGAGCCCGGTGTTCGAACCGGCTCACGGTGAGTTTCAGAGCGAACGGGAGCGCGGACTCCTCGAAGGCCCGGCGGGACTCGACAGGAAGGGAGTTGGCGTGGTCGATCATCACCTGCGCGTGACGGTAACTGATCTGTCCCTCGGTGAGGGCCGTCATGGTCGCAGGCAACTCCCGCAGCAGCGACCGGCTCTCTTCGATGAGAGTCTCGGTGCTGCGCTCCGGCAGGCGCAGGGCCGCAGCAAGCTCACTCACCAAACACCGTCGGGCAACACGGGCGGCACTCCACCGGCGAACCGGGGAGGCATCGATCGGCATCAGGGAGGCGGTGGCTTCACTCCAACTGCGTGCCTGGTCGATGAGCGCGGCCCGCGTGGCGGCGGCCCGCGCGATCACCCGATCGGCCTCAACCACATCGTCGATCAACTCACCCATCGTGTCAAGAAAACTGGCCGCGAGAGCAGCTGGGAGTGCAACAGAAGCCGGGAGTGCAACAGAAGCTGGGAGCACCACTGACGCGGTCAGCTGCGAGGAACCCGGTGCGCGATCCAGCCCGGAGGCGGTCGTCGCGGTGGTTTCCATAACCGAATCCCACAC
>ENA-OBIO01001231-OBIO01001231.1-metagenomes-genome-assembly--contig:-NODE-1231-length-10710-cov-2.86973_pt1 | contig 10710 bp, 9 predicted proteins | sample MGYA00153383_OBIO01 | MGnify analysis MGYA00153383 | reverse complement strand
ACTTAGTGAATAAATCGGTTCAAATTTTTGTTGACGAACGTCTAAAAGATTTTCACCATTAAGAGTTAAGTTAAACTTTTTGAAAATGCGCGTTGCATTCAATCCAAATAATATAAAATCGGTTGTAGTAGTTTGAATTCCATTTGATTCAACGGGTCTGTACTGAACACCGTTATAGATGGTACTTAATCCTAATTGCCATTTATCTGGAATTTCGTACCCCATTTTTAAAATAATTCTATTAAGAGGAGTATATGGCAAATAGATAGCGCCACCCTCTTTTTGCCATTCAGGTAGTGTGAAAGTATAATTGAATTGTAATGCTATATTTTTAATTTGCGCCGTTACTAAATTGTCAATGCCACGCGTTAGAATTGGATGCGATTCGTTGTAAGCAGTATTATAAATTGGAGTTTGTGGAACTCTGTAATTAATATTTAAAAACAAAGGATCAACTATCAGCGTCGCAAAAAAAGTTTGGGCAAAACTAATTTTTGTTTCGCTGTTTATCTTTTTAGAATAATTCCATTCTAAATTGCCGCTGAAAGATTTTTCACCCACAGTATTGGCAGGGAAATAAGCCTGTCCATCTATAATAGAACTTCCGTTAACAGTATAAAACGGTTGCGTCCAATTCTGAGATTTATAACCCGAGTTTAAACCTGCACGAAAACTTAAATCCTTGCTCTGTCTGTATACTACATTTAAACTCGGTAGAACGTAATTGTTGCTTAAACTTGCACTTATGGGCGTGTGATTTAGTTCAACGTGTTCGTACCTTAATCCAAAATCTGCACTCATTTTTTTAGAAATATTGGTTGAAAATTGAGTGAAAGCACTACCAGTAATCGGATTATAATTAAAAAAAGATGTGGAGTAATTTTCAAACAAATCAACATTAAACGAAGTGCCAAATATGATTTTTGATTTTTTTCCCAGATAGTGAAGGTAATTTAGCTCCGAAAAATAATTTATCTGTCTTCCAACTCCATTTGGAATTATTACTGGTTGAGTTCCGTATTTGGTAACAAAAGAAGTCACGGGATAAAAATTAAAATAACTCGCAGATGATTTAACAGTTAGTGCATCTTTACCAGATGCTTTTAAAGTATAAATAACATTGAATGAATGCCGCTCAGTTTGAAAACTGTTAGAATTGTACACCGTATCAACCTGCTTTTGATAAGTTTGGAATTCAGTATTCTTTCTTCCTTCCGAAACAAAATTATAACTCAATTGCAAATCACTTTTTTTACCCAATTGAATAAATAGTTTTGGATGCAGCGTAAAATTTCGCATTTTAGGGATTGCAATATATTTATCATCATCAATACTCTCAGCGTTTTGATCCGTAAATCCAACAAAAAAAGTAGCAGCTAATTTTCCTTTTTTTGAAGAAGAATAAAAATTGAGATTCGTTTCATTAAAGGTAGATTGGTTCAAAGTCATTACTGTTTCTGTAACATCACTCGGTTTTTTGGAAATAAAATTTATCATTCCACCAATCGCACCACCGCCAAATACGGATGATGCGCCTTTTATGATTTCTATTTGCTCCACATCGAGCGGTGGTAATTGCGAGATTCCAAAATTTCGGGCGTAATCATTGTAAATAGGAATTCCATCGCGCAAAATTTGCGTGTATTTTCCTTCCAAACCAAAAAAACGAACGTCTGAATTTGCTGTAATAACAGAAGTTTGTTGAACTTGAATGTTTGATACTTCGCCTAAAATTTTTGAAACATTTGCAGGATTTAAATTATTCGCGCTACGCAAATCTTTCTGATTAATCACAAGAAATTTAGTTGGTGAGTCTTCCAACTTTGTCAGCATGCGTGTAGATTCTAAAATTACTTTTTGTGAAATATCTTTAGGACTTAAATAAATTTTCTGATTTACTACTCCATCTTTCGGAACTATTAAAGTTTGGGTCACAACAATAAAATTATCAGCAGCAAAGCTAAACGTGTGTATTCCTTCTGATAAATTTAAAAAAGTAATTTTACCTAAATAATTTGAAGCCTTGATTGCAGTATCGCTATCAACTCTTATCAAAACATTGGATAGTAGATTGCCTTCATTTGCATCCGTGATTTCAAAATTAATTTTATTTGTTTGCGCTTGAACAGTCAAACCGAAAAAAACCAAGGCAATACATAATAAGTAATTAAATTTCATTTTTAAAATTTTTTACACGTTCAGGGGATGGATTAAAAACGATTGATTATACTTTTAGTGCTTTACCTTAAATAAATTAACACGTTGAAAGCCAGTTTTAACTAAAAAAACCTGTTAACATAAAAAAACAAGTATTTTTTATGCGGAAAAGCGTTAAATTTCAAGAATTATTTGTCAAATTCATTGAGAATAAATAATTTAGCGTCATGTTCGGTTTACAGAACATTTTTTTTTCTATTTAACACTATTTTTTAACAATTCTACAATTACACTATGGGATCAAATTCCGCTCGTAATGCAACTTATTTACTTATACTCGGTTTGTTAGTCGGCTTAGGTTTTTTAGTAAAAAGAAAAGTTGACCAAAGCAAATTGGCTACATCTACTTTAGAAAGTACGCCTTCTACGCTTTCAAATTCGCCCGCACTATCGGACACGTCGTATAGTTTAAGCACTTCGGCTAATCCAACATCTATGCACTACGATTCAACCCACAATTCGCTTGATGGTAAAATCGTGAGCAGTAAACCAACTTCTTACAACGAAAAAAGTGTAAAAGGTAAAGCTAAACATGAATCAATTGCTGCCAATTCGATGATGGATGACAATGCTTTAAGCACTGCTGAACCGTTATCGGTTGCAACTACAACACCAAAAGTAACATCAAAAGGTATTCACAAAAAAGCTGTCGGTACAGTTGTTCACTCCAAAGGAGTAAAACACACGGTTGTTACTAAAAAAGATAACGCCACAGCAAAAGGCGATTTTGAAGTTATAGCTGGTACTTTTGCAAGTGCTGATAACGCAAAGGCATTGGTCGCTAAGTTAAAAAAATTAGGCTACACCAAAGCAGAAGCGATTAAAGCTGAAAATTCGATGAATACACAAGTCATTGCAGGAAAATATAAATACAAAGGTGGTGCTGAAGCAGCAGTGCGCACATTGAAAAAAGATAAAATTGACGCTTTGATAAAAAAGAAGTTGTCAGTGCTTTTGAAAGCTGAAACGGTTACTTCAACGGGTAATCAAGCAGCGTCCTAATTTTATTTTCGTTTTAAAAACTTTAAAAAAGCGCCTCGTTTAAGGCGCTTTTTTAATTTACACCGGATTTAACACGAAATAAGTTTTGGTTTTAAAATAAGTTTAATGGAGTTTATTTTCAGTTTTATTTAGATCCATTAATTTTTATTCTGAATGTTTATGAAATCTATATTTCGCTTTAAACCCGCAAATTTTGTGCGTTTTACAGCAGATTTTTTAAAAAGGTGGTTGAATACTTCTTCAGTTATTTCAAGCCACTCATTTTTTTTCATGGATAGTAAGTCTTCAGTGGGCTCAAAAGCTAATTCAGAATGTTTTGTCGCAAACCGATTCCAAGGGCACACGTCTTGACAAATATCACAACCGAACATCCAATTCTCCATTTTATCTTGATATTCAATGGGCAGAGCATCGCGCAATTCTATCGTTAAATAAGAAATACATTTGGTTGAATCGAGTAAATAACCGTTTGGTGCAATCGCATTTGTTGGACAAGCCTCAATACATTTTGTGCAAGTGCCGCAATAATCTTTCATCGGCGCATCGGGCGCAAGTTCTATGTCAATAATAAGTTCTGCTAAAAAAAAATTAGAACCCGCTTTCGGGTTAATTATAAGTGTATTTTTTCCAACCCAACCCACACCAGCACGATTAGCCCAATCGCGCTCTAAAACTGGCGCCGAATCAACAAAAGCGCGACCATTCACTTCTCCGATTTGTGAATTTATAATTTCTAAAAGTGATTTAAGTTTATTTTTTATTACATGGTGATAATCTTCCCCATAGGCGTACATCGAAATTTTGGGTGCAGTCTCATCAGTTTGTTTTTCGGGGTTATGATAATTAAACATAAATGAGACTACCGTTTTTGCACCATCTACTAAAAGTGTTGGGTCAATCCGTTTATCAAAATGGTTTTCCAAGTAGTTCATTTGTCCATGCAAACCTTTATTGAGCCAAGCTTCTAATCGTTTTGCCTCCACATCCATCCGTTCGGCTTTTGCAAAACCGACAAAACTAAACCCCAATTTATACGCTTCGTCGCGAATAAACTGGGTGTATTTTTCTTTTTGCATAGCTAAATTGAATTAGTGCGTAAACCAAGGCGAAGGATCAATATGTACGCGCTCAAGCCAAAGTTCAAAATGTAATTCGGGATCGTTTGTGAGTAAATTTACGCCCGATTTGCCAATCGTTTGTCGCGCTGAAACGGATTGACCTTTAGAAACTGAAACCGCACTTAAGTGTGCGTATACTGTATAATAATTTCCGTGCTGTAAAATAATAATTTGTCCCAAACCAGGGATAGTAGAAACTACAGTAACAGTGCCGGCTGCTACCGAATGCACTTCAGCACCAGGCGCAGTTTTAATATCAATACCATTATTAAGCGATTCAACTTTATTTAAAACTTGCTGTTTGCCAAAGCCACGAACCATTGAACCATTTACGGGCGGCTGCAATCTACCTTTATTATTTCTAAAATCCGCCGAAAGTTCTAACGTCTCGCGTGAATCGGTCAATACATCTTCCGTCGGTGCAACGGTTGGTTTGTCTATAATCACTTTTTCTTTTTGCTCTTTGGTCTTTGCATTTTGCTTTTTGATTTTCAATTCTGCTAAACGGTCGGATTCTTCTTTCAATCGTTTTCGTTTGGCGTTTGCTTCTGCTTTTCGAGCTTCAATTTCAACAGAAATTAAATTTTCTATCGCATCGTTGAGTTTGATATTTTGTTTTTGTGCCGATTTTAAATTTCCTTTAAGTTTTAATTCATCGTTCTTAAGCGCAATTGCCATTTTAATTTTTTCGCCACGCTCGATTTGTAAAATCGCTTTTTGCGTTTCTAAACCAATTTTTAGACTATCTTTTGTTTTTCTCTGCGCTAAAAGCGCCGAATTTTTATTAGTGAGTGTTTGTGTTATCTGAGCGATTAAATCGGCTTGGCGTTTTCTAAATTTTTCGTATTGTCTAAAATATTGCCACCGCTTATACGATTCGGAAAAACTTTTAGAGGCAAATAAAAATAGAAGCGAATTACTTGGTACGTGCATTCGGTATGCTTTACGGAGCATTTGACCAAACTCGAATTTCAATTTAAACAAATCATCGTTGAGTGCAATGATGGCAGTATCTGTTCTTGAAATAATGCTATCCGTTAAAACTAAATCGTCTCCTAAATTTATAATGAGGTTTTGTCTGTCTTCAATCTGATTTTGCAAAATTTCTGCGCGCAAATTCGCGCCCGACTTTTCAACTTGTGTTTGTTGCAACAGCACTTTATTTTGTTCAATTTGCTGCAATAGTTTTTGCCGCTTCACTTCTAACTCTATGCGGTCGTTTTGAGCAGACGCAACAGAAGTGAGCATTAAAATAAAACCAAAGATTAAAAGTATTTGCAGGCGAAGCATATAAGCAGAAAGTAAACTAAAGTGTTTTTACGTTGCAAATTTACATTGGGTTGCGCAAAACGCCTCACAACCCCTCTTTATTAATTCCGTAGGAATTTTGCTTGTTCAAATTTTTCCGTTTTGGTTTTCTTCAACACCAAAACAAAATAATCGAATATAGGCTCACGTTTTTTTAAAATTACATGACTAATTTCAATGCCTTGATTTTTGAAAAGCGATTCGTATTGCTGCAATGTGTATTGATGCGGATGTAAAATATCACCAGGTAACGCAGCAAAAATGCGTTGCAGTATTTTTGAACGATGCGCATCTACAGAAATGATGAGTGTGCCGTCGTCTTTTGTCGCTTGAACCAAAATTTCAACGGCTTTATTCAAATTTTCTACATGATTGATGGCGTTCAAACAAAAAACATAGTCGAACAAACCAAAACCCTCAAAACTTTCAATACTTTGATTTAAAAAATGCGCTTGTTTGTAATCGCCTATAACAAATTGAGATACATTTTTTGTGTAGGCTTCCATCAAAGGATCTAAACCAATAACGCTGTGATTATCTAAAACGGTAAAAATACCAGCCGGTCCGCAACCTGCATCGAGAATGAGTTTTTGCTCTTTGGAAATATCTAAAAGGTGTCCGAGTTGAATATCGTGCAAAAAATTGCGCCAATACTGCATTTTCCATAGCAAGTACGCTTCTTTCGGTTTGTTCCTAAGATACCGTTTCCACCATAAAATTTCAAAACTTTGTGCAATTTTCCACCGCCATTGACTCATAATGATATAATTTAGTAAGAAATAAGTGTTAGGGAATAGGGAATAATTAATAGGGATAACATTTTAATAAATCAAGCCAGAAACTAATTTATCAATATTTTTCCTTATTCCTTATTCCCTATTATTGCTACTGTTAAACGGCTGATACATATAAGTTCGTGGTCTTCGTTCTTAATTTCTATGTTCCAAACGTGCATAGTTTTACCCACGCGAATCGCTGACACTTTTCCATATACTGTTGTTCCTTCCGCTGCAGATTTTAGATGATTCGCATTTATCTCAACACCCACAGGTCGTTGTTTCGCGAGGTCTGCAATGCACAGCGTACTTGCAATACTTCCTAAAGATTCTGCTAAAGCTACTGATGCGCCGCCGTGCAAAATCCTGAAAGGTTGAACAGTATTTTTATTGACGGGCATAGATGCTGTAATATAATCATCGCCAATTTCAGTATATCTAATGCCGAGCGTGTCTATCAAAGTGTTTTCAGACGTTATATTGATATACTCTAAATTGGCAGCCTGCTTCCAAAGCATAAATCTTTTTTTTTAATGATGATGCAATACTAACTATTTTTAGTTTTACTCGTTTGTTTACAGTATTAATTTGAATTAAATTAACACAGAGCTCACCGCTATTTGTCCCTCCATTTATTTTCCTATGTTCGAATTTGAATTTTCCCATCATGAAGGTTTACGAAAGTGCTGCGCTATATCAGCAATCGAAAAACTACAATGTATGGCCACTCGTTGCTGAAAATATTGTTTTAGAAGAAATCAATCAATTTAGGCACATCAAAATTACAAAAAATAATATAATTACCTGCGTTTTTACGATTGCTTTTTCCGATCCAATCATTTGGGATGTTCGAGACAATGATTCCTCGCTGTATTTGCATCGCATCGCGACACATTTAGATTTTCGAGGAAATAATTTTATGCAACGCATTATAGATTGGTCAAAAGTAAAAGCAAGAGAAAATAATAAATCTATTCTGCGACTCGACACTTGGGCAGATAACGAAAATCTTAAAAATTATTATCTAAAATTTGGTTATAAAATTGTCGGCAATAAATTTTTGCCATCTTCATCGCTTTCAAAACATTATTGGAATATTTGGGTGACACTTTTTGAACAAGAAATTTAGGGTTGAACAATTCTTTCAAAAAAATTTCCATGCAACAACAATGTACTCTTCGACGTTTTCCAAATATTAAACATTTAAAATGAAAGGTAGAATTTTATACGTTTCGCTGGTTTTGACCTTTGCAAATTTTTATATTTTTGCACAAATAACATCTGGTGCAATAGCTGGAATGAAATCCGAGATGTCTGTCAAAAACGAAGAAAAGTTTATAGCAGGTATTCAAGATTTACAACTCGGTAAATTAGCATCGGCTGAAGAAAAATTTAAAGCCGTCTATGATGCGGACGATAAGTGTGATGCCTGCGCGCATTATCTGTCGCGCGTAAATGCGGGCATGGAAAAAACGCAAGTGGCTTTAGATTGGGCAAAAAAATCAATTGCAGCCGATCCAAAAAATAAATGGTACAGTGTGTGGCTGGCTGAAATGTATGAAAAACAGAATCAGTTTAAAAATGCGGCGGAAGTATATCAAAAACTCATCAGCGGTCCGAATTTTACAACCGATTATCAACCTGAACTGTATGAACGTTTAGCAGAGTGTTATCAGAAACAAGGTGATTCTGGTAATGCGATAAAAACTTTGGATGATTTAGAAAAAATAGATGGGTTAAGCGAATCATTGTGTGAAAAAAAATTTGCACTATATTTGGAATTAAAAGATAGCAAACGCGCAGGGGAAGAATTGAAAAAATTAGCAGCTGCGCATTTCAATACTACGGAATTTCAATTGCGTGCAGCTAATTATTACGAAGCCATCGGCGACAAAGTAACGGCAGGGGCATATTTTAAGCGTGTTATTGCTTTAGATCCAAAAAATTCTAAAGCTATTTTGGCACAAACAGTTTTACAAGGAGCAACGAATAGCCAGCAATCAACCACTATTCCAAACGAATTAAAAACATTATTTGCAAATCCGGACATTGCGTTAAAGGAAAAAGTAAATACTTTTTTACCATACCTACAACGACTTGCAGATGGTGAAACTAAATTAAATGCACCGTGTATTGATTTAGGGCAAGCACTTATTATGACGCATCCGAAAGAATCGCAAAGTTATGCTGTTATGGGGGATGTTTATTTTTATTCAGGCGATTACAAAAATGCCAGTTTACAATATAACGAAAGCATATTGCGCAATGCAACTAATTTTGGGGTTTGGGAACACTTGTTGTACATTTATAAAAATTTGGGCGCTTGGGATTCGATTCTTCAGAAAGTAGATTTGATTCAGGATAATTTTCCGAACGAAAACCTTACGTATTACTTTCAGGCGCAAGCTTTAGAAAAAAAGGCGCGCTATAAAGAAGCGAACGATGCACTTGATCAAGCGCTATTGATGAGTGGTAATCGAGCGGATTCTAAAAGTGTGCTACTTGCTGAAAAAGGATTTATAGCCTCGAAACAAAAAGACGACGCTGCGACGGATTCCTATTTTTCTCAAGCCTTAGCACTAACTCCAAAATCGGCGTGGGTTTTATTGCGCTATGCCAATGCGCTGCAAAATCGAAACGATGCGGCGCAAAAAAAATCAGCACAGTTGGTAGCCCAAGTGGAAGAAACGCAAAGTTTTGCCGCATTGCAAAAAGATGCTGCTGCGCTGGAAGAATATGGTGATTATTTGTTCAGAAAGGGAAGTTTAGAAAAAGCGCAAGCTGTTTGGGAAAAAGCTGCCAAAGTAGCGCCCGCTTCGAGTGGATTAAATCGTAAAATTTTAGAAAAAAAAATTGAATAGATCAATTGAGAGTTACTCGTTGAGAGTTGCTCGTTGAGAGTTGCTCGTTTAAGATCGACGCAATACGAACATTTCAGAATAGAACTAAATGCTACTTACACAAAATTAAATATTTTTTCAATGAACCTTAAAACCTTTGCAGAGTTTCGTTTTGCATTTTGCTCTGTGCTTTTTGCTTTTTGCTTTTTGTTCTTTGTGGCTTGCGGTGGAAGTAAAAATGCCATTTCTTCTACGTCCCCTAAAGCGACAACTGGAGTGCAAGCGAAAAACGCTTTGCAGGTTTGGCAAAGCATTAATGATGATAAAAAAAGTATCAATTGGCTTTCGGGCGATTTTGATTTAGACTATAAAGGTAAACCGATGAATATTGGAGCCTCGGCAAAAATAATTTGGCACAGAGACAGCGTAATTTGGATAAAAATAACAAAGCTTGGCTTTATACAAGTCGCTCGCGCTAAAATTACACGCGATTCGGTCTTCATCGTTAATCAAATTCAATCACAATATTTGGCAGAAAGTTTAAGTTATTTAGAAACAAAGTACGGAATTCCTGCCGATTTTACGACCATTCAAAATATTTTGCTTGGCAATCCAGTGAGTTTAACGCCTGCGAATGAATTAAAACTCGAAAAAAATACGACTGATCTAAATTTACTTTTGTCGGGAAGTAGTGCACGGTATAAAAATTATTTTTTTATTCATCCCACAAATTTCTCGCTTCAAAAAATGTTGATCGAAGAACCCGCCCAAACGCGTACGATAACTATTGAAAACTTGAAGCCCGATGCACTTTCGGTGGGAACGCAAAGTGTACCGTTTTCTTTGCAGCGCATAATTACTTTCAATAGTCCAAAAACAGGGACGACGAGCGTGAGCATCGAAAATTATAAAGAAACAATCGAAGTGAACGTCCCTAAAACTATAGTTTTTGTTACGCCTGTCGGTTATTCAAAGATGTAATCATGATTGATTACAAAATATATGCTTTGGGGGATAGTGCGCTCACGATTGAATTGGGAGATACGATCAATGAAAATATAAATCATAGAGTTCTTGCGATAGCGTACTATATGCGCGACCTAGAAATTGTTGGTGTTTTAGATATTATGTCTGCCTATGCGAGTGTTTCCGTTATTTACGATATCTGTGAAATCAGGAAAAATTACACCTCTGCAACACGTTATCTAACTGAACAAATCGAATTAGCAATTTTGAATTGCGATTTTACAGTTACTTCTCAAATTAAGGTTGTCGAAATTCCTGTCTGCTATGATGTATCTTTAGGTATTGATTTAATTGAGATGTCGCTCGAAAAAAAAATGTCTATTACAGATATTATTGCAGCGCACACCTCAAAATTATATCGCGTTTATCTGATTGGTTTTTTGCCAGGATTTCCGTACATGGGGATAGTAGATGAAAGCATTG
>ENA-OBIO01001230-OBIO01001230.1-metagenomes-genome-assembly--contig:-NODE-1230-length-10718-cov-5.65235_pt1 | contig 10718 bp, 11 predicted proteins | sample MGYA00153383_OBIO01 | MGnify analysis MGYA00153383 | reverse complement strand
CTCGAAGCGCTCTGACTTGGCAATCAAGCGGCGCGTGTCGTCGAGCAGCGCCATATGCAGTTTGCCGAGCTGCAGATCCATGCGCTTGACCAGGCGTTGCGGCTCGAGAGTCAAGTCGAAGCCCCCGACCGAGAGGTCTTCGCGCAGCAGCGCGAGGTTGGCGAACATGATCAGCTCGTTGCCCTCGCGCAGCTCGCGCGTCGCCAGCCGCGTGATCGCCAGGCCGCTGCCTGCCACCAGCAGGATCGACACCGCCGCGATCGACAGGCTGATCTGCGCCGTCAGCGAGCGCGTGACCGAGCGCTCGAGGTTGCGCAAAAAGTGAAAATTCATATCGGAAACTCAGGCCAGCGCCGGGCCGCCATGGGCCACGAAGGGGCCCACCACGTGGACCTCTGCGGCCTGAGCTCCCCACGGGGGACGGCGCCACAGGCGCCTAGGGGCCGTCATTTCTGAAAACGTAGCCGACGCCTCGGATCGTATGAATCAGCTTGGTCTCGAACGGGTCGTCGAGCTTGGCGCGCAAGCGCCGTACCGCCACATCGACGACATTGGTGTCGCTGTCAAAGTTCATGTCCCACACATGCTCGGCGATCAGCGTGCGCGAGACGACCTCGCCGAGGTGGCGCACGAAGTAATCGAGCAGCGCGTATTCCTTCGCCGTCAAATCGATGCGCTCGCCGGCGCGCAACGTGTCGTAGTCGGTGTAGCCGGTGTAGGTCGGCGTGTAGTCGCGGCCGAGCCGCACTTCACCGAAGTTGCCAAGCACGCTCACGGTCGACCGGCGGTTGAAGAACCGGCTGGAATCCGAGTTGCTGCCACTGTCGGCGTTGAAGCCCGACTCAAGCCAGAAGCCGGCCTTCAGGCCGCTGCCGAGGTCTTCGGTGCCGCGAAAGCCGATGCGGCTGGTGTTGAGGGCACCGCTCGCGAGTGAATATTGGCGCTGGTCACCGTTCTTGACTTAGCGGGCCGCTGCGTCGACCACGCCGAACAACGTGACCGACGGCTGGGCGTAGGCACCACCCGAGACGGCAGCGAACACTGCCAGGACTGCGAATTTTTTCATGCTCTTCCTTTGATTGGTGATGTGGACATGTCCGTGTCCCGTGCCACGAGAGCGGGAGGACATGGCGAAGCTTAGAAAGCGCAAGCGCCACTGGCACGCACCGCGTGCGAACCGCCCGGGTTGCGCTCACACACCCCTCCGCGAACGGGAACAGCGCGTTTCGCAATCACCACAAACCAATGCCGAGCGCCCTGCCGCAGCAAGCGGTTTTCGTGCCGATCAGCCCGCGGCGGCGCCCGGCGCGTGGCCGGCCTGCACCGGCTCGAACGCGATGACGTGGTCCATGTCGAGGCGGATGCCGATGCGCTCGCCGAGCCGGTGGTTGTGGTGCGAGGGCACCATCGAGAGCACGCGCGCGCCGCCATCGGTGCGCAGCGTGTAAAGAATCTGTGCGCCGCGAAAAGCGCGCTGCATCACGCTCGCCTGGACCGGGCTCGCGTCGTCGTGGACCACGTCGTCGGGGCGCAGCAGCACATCGACGCGGCTGCCGGTGGCCGGCGGCGCCGTGGCGCCCGGCAGCACGATCGGCGTGGCACTGCGCACCTCACCGAGCTCGATGCGCAATCGTTGCGCGTCGAGCACGGTGGCTTCGACGAACACGCCTTGGCCGATGAAGTCGGCAACGAAGCGGTTCGCGGGCCGGTGGTAGAGGTTGTAGGCGCTGTCGAGTTGCTGGATGCAGCCGTCGTTCATCACCGCGATCTCGTCGGCCAGCGCGAAGGCTTCGTTCTGGTCGTGCGTGACGAACACGGCGGTGGTTCCAGCGGCCTTGAGAATCGCGCGCACCTCGACCGCGAGCTGCTCACGCAGCGCGACGTCGAGGTTCGAGAACGGTTCGTCGAGCAGCAGCAGGCGCGGCTGCGGCGCCAGCGCGCGTGCGAGCGCGACGCGCTGCTGCTGGCCGCCCGAGAGTTCGTGCGGAAAGCGCTTGCCCATGCCGGCAAGGCCGACCACCTCCAGCAGTTGCGCCGCACGCTCGCGCGCCACGGCGTCGTCGCACACACCGAAGGCCACGTTGCGTTCGACGCTCAGGTGCGGGAACAGCGCGTAATCCTGAAACACCATGCCGACGCGGCGCCGCTCGGGCGCGAGGTGCTCGGCCGCGCTGCTGACGGTTGCACCATCGATGCGGATGCTGCCTTCGCTCAAGCGCTCGAAGCCGGCGATGCAGCGCAGCACCGTCGTCTTGCCGCAGCCCGAGGGGCCGAGCAGGCAGCAGATCGAGCCGGGCGCGAGCGCGAGATCTAGGCCGGCAAAGGTCTCGCGGGCAGCGTAGCGGTGGCGCAGGTTGTGCAGCGTCAAAACAGCGTCGGCGGGATGGCTCATCCACGTGACCTTACACTGCGCGGCCATCGAATTCAGACCCGTGACGAACCTCCAAGCCCCGCCCGCTTTCGCGCTGCCACGCATCGGTTGGCTGACCGCGCTGACGGCGCTGATCGCGGCGTTGGTGGTGGTGCCGGTGTTGTCGGTCGGGGTCAATGTATTCAGCCCCGGCACCGCCGGCACCTGGGCCCACCTCGCGGCCACGCTGCTGCCCGAGTACATCGCGACGACGCTGTGGTTGTGCGCGGGCGTTGGTTGCGGTGCAGCGCTGCTCGGCGTGGGCGCGGCCTGGATCGTCACGCACTTCGACTTCGCGCTGCGCCGCACTTTCGAGTGGGCGCTGGTGCTGCCGCTGGCGATGCCGGCTTACGTGATGGCCTACACCTACACCGACCTGCTGCAGTTCACCGGCCCGCTGCAGCGCGCGCTGCGCGAGGCGATGGGCTGGGGCCGCGCCGACTACTGGTTCCCCGAAGTGCGCAGCGTGTTCGGCGCCGTGGTGATGTTCGCGTGCGTGCTCTACCCGTATGTGTACCTGCTCGCGCGCACCGCCTTCATCGAGCGGGGCAGCAGCCTGGTCGAAGCCGGGCGCTCGCTCGGGCTCACGCCTTGGGGCAGCTTCCTGCGGGTGGCGCTGCCGATGGCGCGGCCGGCGATCGCCGCGGGGGTGGCGCTGGTGCTAATGGAAACGCTGGCCGATTACGGCACCGTCGCCTACTTCGGCGTGCAGACCTTCACCACCGGCATCTACCGCGCCTGGTTCTCGCTCGGCGACCGCGCGGCCGCGGCGCAGTTGGCGATGTGCCTGCTCGGCTTCGTGTTGCTGCTGCTCGCACTCGAGCGCGCCTCGCGTGGCAGCGCGCGCTACGGCGGCCCGGCCACGCGGCGCACACCGTCGCGCGGCGCGCGCCTCACCGGATGGCGCGCAGCCGCTGCGATCAGCGCGTGCATTGTTCCGCTCCTGCTCGGCTTCGTGCTGCCGTGCGGCGTGCTGCTGCAGATGGCGCTGACGGGCGGCGACGCGCAGTTCGGCCCGCGCTTCGCGGCGCTCGCGCGCAACAGCGTCGTCGTCTCGACGCTGACCGCGGGGCTCGCGGTCGCGGTCGCGCTGCTCGTGGCCTACGCGCGCCGGCTCGACCCGCGCCCGCTCTCGCGCGCCGCGCATTGGCTCGCCGGCATGGGCTACGCGCTGCCCGGCTCGGTGATCGCGGTCGGCGTGCTGATCCCGCTGGCGCGGCTCGACAACGCGTTCGTGCAGTGGCTGCGCGCCGCCTTCGGCTGGGAGACCGGCCTGCTGCTGACCGGCAGCATCGCCGCACTCGTCTTCGCCTGCGTCGTGCGCTTTCTCGCGGCGGCGTTGCAGACGGTCGACTCGGCCTTGCAGCGCATCACCCCGCACATGGACGATGCCGCCCGCAGCCTCGGCCTGAGCCCGGCGCGCACGCTGCACCGCGTGCACCTGCCGCTGCTGCGGCGCGGCCTGCTGACCGCCGCGCTGCTGGTGTTCATCGACGTGATGAAGGAGCTGCCGGCCACGCTCGTGATGCGCCCGTTCAACTTCGACACGCTCGCCACGCAGGCCTTCACGCTCGCCTCGGACGAGCGCCTGGCCGAAGCCTCGACCGCATCGCTCGCGATCGTCGCGGTCGGCCTGCTGCCGATGATCGTGATCTGCCGGCAGATCGCGCGCGAGCGGGGGTGAATGGTTCGCTGTCAGACAGGAGGGCGTGCCATCGAGGCACGCCCGGCTCAACGCCAGCCGGCGCGGTCGAACAGCTTCTGTGCGGCGACCGTGTTCGGCGCCCATTTCTCTATGGCCAGGTCGTCGGCCTTGAAGAGCCCCAACTTTTCGAGCGCCGGGTTCTTTATCGTCACGGTCTTCACCACCGGCCACTCGTTGTTGCCGTCGGCGAAGTACGCCTGGGCCGAATCGCTCGCCAGATATTCGAGAAACTTCACGGCGTTGGCCTTGTTTGGCGCGGTCTTTATCACGCCGGCACCCGACACGTTGACATGCGTGCCCCAGGTCTTCTGGTTCGGCCAGACCACGGTGAGCGCAGCGATGTCGGCCACGTCTTCGGGCGTGGTCGAGCGCATCATGCGGGCAACGTAGTAAGTGTTCGAGATCGCAACGCCGCATTCGCCGGCGGCGACGGCGCGCAGTTGGTCGGTGTCGCCGCCTTTGGGTGCGCGTGCGAAATTCGCGACCAGGCCTTTGGCCCACGCTTCGGTCTTGGCTTCGCCGTTGTGCGTCAGCAGCGCGGCGCCGAGCGACAGGTTGTACGGGTGCGAGCCCGAACGCACGCAGATCTGGCCCTTCAAGCGCGGGTTCGCGAGGTCTTCATACGTCTGCACCCACTCGGGGTTGATCGCCTTGGTGTTGTAGACGATCACGCGCGCACGGGTCGAAAACGCCAGCCAGTTCGCCGTGTGCAGATTCGCGGGGATGCGCGCTTCGAGCGCCTTCGACTGCACCGGCTGGAACACGCCGGCCTTGTCGGCCACTTCGAGCCGCGAGGCGTCGACCGTGATGAACACATCGGCCGGGCTGCTCGCGCCTTCGTTCTTGATGCGTTCGAGCAGTTCGTCTTCCTTGCCCTCGATGCGGTTGATCTTGATACCGCTCTGTTTCGTGAAGTCGGCGTACATCGCTTCGTCGGTCTGGTAGTGGCGCGCCGTGTAGACGTTGACCACGCCCTGCGCGTGCGCCGCGGCGGCAGCGGCCAGGCTCAGCGCTGCGGTTGCGACGGTTGCGGCGAGGGTGCACAAAGTGGTGGTTCGGTTCATCGTTGTGTCTCCCGGAAAGTGAAGTGGCAGCGCCGAAGCGACCGGATCGTATCAGCAATGATTCTCATTACCGAAAGAGGGAAATGACCGAACCTGTGCATTGCGCAAATGCTGAGACACTTTCGGCCACGCCGCTCCCGACCACCTTCCATGCTCACCATCAACAAGCTGATCCCCCAGGCGCGCGGCCTCGCGCCCGTGCTCGTCAAGCGCGCCGCGAGCGTCGAGCTCGATTGGGACGTGCGCCAAAAAAGCCGCTTCGACGCGACCGATTCGCAAGGCCGCGCGCTCGGCGTGTTCCTGCCCCGCGGCACGCTGGTGCGCGGCGGCGACATGCTGGTAGCCGTCGATGGCTCGATGGTCGTGGTGCATGCGGCGAAGCAGCCAGTGATGATCGTCGCAGCATGCGCCGACCACGGTTCGCCGTTCGATCTGCTGCGCGCCGCTTATCACCTCGGCAACCGCCATGTGCAGCTCGAGCTGAAGCCCGATCACTTGAAGCTCGAACCCGACCACGTGCTGGCCGACATGCTGCGCCAAATGCACCTGATCGTGACCGACGCACACACGGCTTTCGAGCCCGAGGGCGGCGCGTATGCGGCGACTGGGCATGCGCATGCGCCCGCCGCGAAGCCGCATGTGCATGGGCCCGATTGCGATCATGGCCACGACCACGGCCACAAGCACTGATCGACGATGCCGCGCGCTCGCAACACCGCGACTGTCGCATCCCCGCCCGCCTCCGCGAACGCGCTGTTGCAGCTGATGTGGCTCGCGTCGCCGGCCTTGCCGGTCGGCGGTTTCAGCTACTCCGAGGTGCTCGAATCGGCGGTCGAAGCCGGCCTCGTGCACAGCGAGGCGCAGGCCGGCGCCTGGCTGCACGACCAGTTGCTGCTGAGCCTGGCGCGCAGCGATCTGGCAGTGGTCGCGAAAGCGTTCAAGGCCTGGGCGCGCGATGACTGGGCGCGCGTCGTCGAGCTCAACACCTGGGTCACGACCTCGCGTGAAACCGCCGAGTTGCGCCGGCAGACTGAGCAGATGGGTCGCTCGATGGTCGAGTGGCTGAAGAACCGCGGCGGTTCACCTGATCAACCGATCGACCCGCGCGTGGCGCACCTCAAAGCATTGACGCCGGCGCCGACTTGGCCGGTCGCGTTCGCACTCGCCGCGCAGCAAACCGGCGCCCCGCTGCGCGAGGCGTTGCTGAGCTTCGCGTTCGGCTGGGCCGAGAACATGGTGCAAGCGGCGCTCAAAGCGGTGCCGCTCGGGCAGAGCGCCGGGCAGCGCATCCTCGCGGCGCTGATCGGTGAGATCCCAGCGGCCGTCGACCGCGCCGCGGCGCTGATGGACAGCGAGCGCCAAGCATTCACGCCGATGCTCGCGATTCTCTCTTCGCAGCATGAGGTGCAGTATTCGCGGCTGTTCAGGTCCTGATTTTTTACCCCCGAGAACCGCATGGCACGCAACGTCGAAATCAAGGCCCGCATCGACAGCATCGAGGCGCTGTTGCCACTCGCGATCGCCTGCGCCGATGGCCCGGCGGAGGCGATCGCGCAAGACGACACGTTCTTTCGTTGCGCCATCGGCCGCCTCAAGCTGCGCGTGTTCGCCGACGGCCGCGGCGAGCTGATCGCGTACGAGCGGCCGGACGCCGCCGGCCCAAAAACCTCCGACTACGCAATCACGCCTGTGGCCGACCCCGACGCGCTGCGCGCCACGCTCGCGCGCGCGCTCGGCCTCGGGGGCCGCGTGGTCAAGCAGCGCAATTTGCTGCAGGTCGGTCGCACGCGCGTGCACTTGGACCGGGTCGCGGGGCTCGGTGATTTCATGGAGCTCGAGGTCGTGCTGCGCGAGGGTGAGCGCGCCGACGACGGCGTGGCGGTCGCGCATGATCTGCTGCGCCAGCTGCAGATCGCGCCGAGCCAGCTCGTCTCGGGGGCGTATGTGGATTTGCTGCGGTTGAAGGCCGAAGGCGACGCGAAAGGCACGCCCTCCGACTGCCGCGCTCAGCCCGCGAAGAAGCCAGCGTCGAACGCAGCGTTGAATGCTTTCGCGTCGGAAAGCACCTGCTCGGCGCAGGCGCGCGCCGCATCGAGCAGCGGCGCGCGGCACTGCGCGCTGGCGCCGAACTCGATCAACGCATCGACGCTGGCCGAGCCGCTCTGCCCAGCGCTGCGCAGCTGAGCCCACGCCACCACGCGGCCCATGGTCGCGAGCAGCGGGCCAAGTGCCTTCATGTTGCCACCGGCACGGTCGAGCGCGACCCGGTCTTCGCTCGGTTGCAGGCCGCGCAGCACGGCTGGTGCGTCGCGGTCGCCGCGATCGTTCTCGAATTGCACCGCGTGCAGAAAACTCATCGGCACGGCCTGTACGCGCTGCTGCACGGCCACGATGCGGGCCGCCTCCGATTCGAATTTCGGCTGCGCGACTTTGAGTCGTGGCAAGAGCGACGACGCGGCACTCGACTTCAAATCGAGCAGGTAATTGCGACCGGGCGAGCCCTTGCCGCGCACCAGGATCACGTAGCGCTCGACGCCCAAGCTGCCGGTGCCGGCAACGCGGCGCGCCACGTCGAGCACATCGAAAAACGACGGGTCGGGCTGGGTCTTGGCGAAGCCGCGCATGAAGGTCAACACACGTTTGCGCTGGCTAGCGCCGAGCAATTTCAGCGCTTTGCCGGTGTCGGTTTTGAGCAGATGCTTGCGGCCGTTCACGACGGTGCGAGCGCCGATGAAGCTCGTGCGGTCGCGTTTTCGCAGGCCGTCGAGCAGGTCGTGCACGAGCCCGGTCGCGGTGTCGCGCTCGACCCAGTACGCCTTGCCGAGTGAGAGCGCTTGCGCGTACGCGTCGACGAAGGTTTTGCACAGCCGCATTGCCTTGGCCGGCCCGACCTTCAACGTCGCGGCGCCGACCTGCACGCTCGCGAGAAACCGCACCAGATCCCAGGTGGCCGGCGCGAGCGCCGATTCATCGAAGTCGTTGATGTCGAAGTAGGCCAGGCGGTTGTCGCCCTTGTAGCTGCCGAAGTTCTCAAAGTGCAGATCGCCGCAGACCCAAACTTTCGGCGCCGCCTTGTGCACACCGCCGCGTGCCATGCGTGCATAGAACAGGTGGCAAGTGCCGCGCAAAAACGTGAACGGGCTCGCGCGCATTGCCGCGTATTTGAGCTGCAGGCGCTCGCGGTCGCGCCCGGCGTTGAAGGTGCGGATTTCGCGCAAGGTGTCGAATGTCATCTCTTGTGCCGGTGGCGCGCAATCGGTTGGGTGATCGGGCGGGTGTCAAATGATATAAACTGTTTATACGGTATGTGTCGTTAAAAGGAAATCCTCATGAACGCCAAAGTCGCGACCAAAACCACTGCCGCCAAAAAGTCGTCGAAGCCCGCGACCCCGGCGCGCAAGACCACGGCGGTTGCCAAGCCGGTCACCGCGCCCGTGGTCGTGGCAGCGAAGCCGAAAAACAAGCTGGTGCGCGACAGCTTCACGATCCCGAAGACCGAGTACGCGTTGCTCGAAGCGCTGAAGGTTCGGTGCGCGAAGCTGGCGCGCCCGGTCAAGAAAAGCGAGTTGCTGCGAGCCGGCATCGGCGCACTCAACGGCATGAGCGACAAGGCGCTGCTCGCCGCGGTGAATGCCGTGCCCAGCCTGAAGACCGGCCGGCCCACGAGCACGAAGGCAGTGACGCTTGAGTAAAGCTGCCCGCACCGCGCCGATCAGGCGTTGATGGCAAGCGCCGGCCGGCCGATCGGGTCGGCGTCTTCGACCGCTTTCGTTGCGAGCGCAGCTCCCGAGGCGTGAAGAATCTGCGCCAGGATCGGCGGGAGCTCGAACACTGCGTGGTTGTCGATCCGGCGCACCCTTGCCTTGAACCCGTCGAGCCCGGCCAGCAATTCGGTCACTGCTGGGCCGATGTTGCGGGTCGATGGTGCCACCAGGCCAAGGCCGTGCTCGCGCACCCAATCAGCGTTGTAGCGCTCTTGCGGCATGGTCCAGGCGTTGCGGGTGGTGACCACCGGCAACCCGAGCCGCACCGCCTCGCTCAAGCTCGCCGGGCCGGGTTTTCCGATGAAGAAATCGCCGAGTTGCAGGTGGCGGCGCACCTCCGGTGTGAACTCGATCACCGCACGCGGCGCACGCGATGGCAACGCCCGCAATTTGGCGGCGAGCACGCCGTGGTGGCCGGTCATCAAAACGAGCTGCACGTCGGCCAGCTGCTGCGCGATCGCCAACATCGACATCGAGCCTTGCCCGCCGAACATCACGACGCCCGTGGGGCGGTCGGGGTCGAGCCCGAGGCGCGTCATTTCCGCGCGGCGGTCGAGCGGCAGCGGCTGGTAGAAGTCGGGTCGAATGATCATCCCCGAGGTGGCATGCACGTGCGCGGGGTCGTGGCCCATGGCCTGCGCTTGCGCGACCGCGCGGGCGGTGCCGCACACCAGGTGCTGGCCTTGCGGGCGCTCGATCCAGAAGGCCGGTGGGTGGTCGGCCATATCGGTCAGCACGGTCACGCACGGCACGCCGGGCAGCGCGCTCGCCACGCTGTCGTAAAGCGCGCGGTTGAAATTCGGCACCAGCGAGACGACCATGTCGGGCTCGGTGCGCGCCCAGTGCTGCCGCAGCCGCGCGACAAGTCGGGTGTGACCGAAACGAATCAGGCCCTGCAGCAATTTGAGCTCTTGCGCGAGACCGAGCGTCCAGCCGTGCGCGAGCCGCTTGTTGTAGTAGGCCTCGGGTGCGAACCCGGTCACGCGCAGGAACTGCCCGGTCGGATCGAGCACGTCGAACAGGTCGATCCGCCGCAGCCGCCACGGCCGGCCCTGCGCGTGGATCGACTCTTCGAGCGCGAGTGCTGCGGCGCGGTGGCCGCCGCCGGCGTTGAAGTAGACGAGGTCGACGATGGGCCGCGCGGCGTCATGCCCCGCGGCCGGCGCGGCTTCACCGATCAATGTGCGACCGCCGATGACCGCTGCGGCGCTGGTGGTTCGGCACCCGCTTGCGCATCAGCTTGCACACCGCCGCGCGGGGGCACGAGGAAGCCGACGAATTCGTCGCACGACCGTTCCCAGTCGAACGACAACGCCCGCGCTCGGGCGCGCTCGCGCGGTACGTCGAGCGCGAGCAGGGCGGCGGCGCGAAGGTCGTCGCGCAAGACGCCACCGTCGGAGTCGGCCACGACATCGAGCGGCCCCGCGACCGGGAATGCCGCGACCGGCGTGCCGCAGGCAATCGCCTCCAGCATCACGAGGCCGAAGGTCTCGCTGTGGCTCGGGAACACGAAGGCATCGGCCGCGCTGTAGATGGCCGGCAATTCCTCGCGCGGCGCGACGCCGCGCCAGTGCACCTGCGGATACTTCTTGCGCAGCTTCGGCCGCAGCGGCAAGACGCCGTAGACCAGCTTCGACCCCGGAAGATCGAGTTTTAGAAATGCTTCGAGGTTTTTCTCGTACGAGATGCGGCCGACGTGCAGGAACACCGGCCGCGGCAGGTCGAGCGACAGATCGGGCAGGGCGGGCGCGACCGGCTTCTGATCGAGCCCTCGG
>ENA-OBIO01001229-OBIO01001229.1-metagenomes-genome-assembly--contig:-NODE-1229-length-10724-cov-4.40313_pt1 | contig 10724 bp, 13 predicted proteins | sample MGYA00153383_OBIO01 | MGnify analysis MGYA00153383 | reverse complement strand
ACTCCATTCTTCGGTGTTGCCGCTATTGTTTCGTAAGGATTCAGGTGAAAAATGATAGAGAGGGAAAAAGCTGCTAGAGTAGACAGATGAAAAAGCCAGCAGCGAACACAGCGCAGGAAAAAACCGAAATCGAACAGTTGAGCCAAGCGGAACTGGTTGAATTGGTGCTGGGGCTGCAAAAAATCATCCAAGAACTGCAAGAGAAACTAGCGATTGCGAATGGTAAAGGTCGAACCAACAGTAAAACATCATCTCTTCCTCCTTCACTTGACCTAATCCAGAAATCCGAAAAAGCTAAAGACCAGGCAGAAGAAGAGCAGAAAAAGAAACCAGGTGGACAGCCAGGACATCAAGGGAAAACCCGAAAAGGATTTGGACGAGTAGACCGATATGAAATCAGCCAGCCATCGATGTGTCAGTGGTGTGGAAGTAGAGAGTTAAGTGAAGCGATTAGTTTTCAAACACAACAAGTAGCTTGTCTAGTCGCCAAGCCAATTGAGGTGGTCGAATATCAAACTCAATCATGCAAATGTCTCGAATGTGGCGGAGTAGCAAGAGGTTCATTACCAGAGGGAATAGTTCCAGGGCAAGACTTGAACATTAATCTCCAAGCACTATTAGTATGGCTGGGGAATTATGGTCATTTATCCTATGAAAAGCAACAAGAATTAGTGTGGGAATTAGGTGCAATTGAAATTGGTACCGGAACACTTCAGAAAACAAATCAACGAGTAGCTAAGGCCGTAGAACCCGCCATCAATGATTTATGGGAATGGGCAACACAGCAACCAAATGTACATGTGGATGAGACTCCCTGGTGCGTAATGGGAGTGAAAGAATGGTTGTGGACAGCCAGTGGCGAAGGATTCTGCTTGTTCCATGCTGCCGATACTCGTGGACGGGTTGAATTGGAAACAATGCTAGGCACAGAATTTGCTGGAGTATTAAGTTCAGATGATTTCAGTGTTTACAATGGTTGCTCTGTTCAAGCGCAGCGCGGAAGTGTGCTGGGGGAAGCTTCCCCCAGACACCTTCCTTAGAAGTGTCTGGCTCATTTGCTGCGGCATTTCAAGAAGGTGTTGGCACTCCCTGGTCAAAATAATAATGCTGCTGTCGCCACAGTATTTATTGAATTAGTTAATGAAGCTTTTACACAACATCGGCTCTGGCGAGAACAAGGAGATCTGCTGACCTATTTCCAGTGGGCGGTTGATTTTAAAGCACGATTGAATCAATCCTTGCAAATTTGGCTGGGTACAGTTGGTTATGCCGCAGGTTTGCTGCTTAAATCATTACGAGATAAAGCAGACCAATGGTGGTACTTTCTTGACGATCCTTCGGTTCCACCTGATAACAATCTTGCCGAACGTTCATTACGCTTGGCTGTAACCAAACGGAAAGTTTCTGGTGGTTCTCGTTCAATGGAACGATTTAAGCAAACTGCTCATTTACTTAGTGTCATCCAAACTTGTCGTTTTCAAGCTCGTTCTGCAATGGCTTTTTTCCGTCAGGCTATCGCTGCCCATTCTTGTGACTTAGCAATGCCTTCTCTCATTCCCCTGTTCCAGACCTGAATTCTTACTATCCACCACAAAGGTTTCAGGATATTTTAATGTTATAAATATTTATACATCTCTACTTGGTTTAGTTTGACAGAACAGTAAAATAGATTGTAATAAGTATAAGTACTTTAACTGTCAACTAATTTAACTAAATTACGATGCCAAGAACCCAGAAAAACGACAACTTCATCGATAAAAGCTTCACTGTCATGGCGGACATTCTCCTCAAGATTATGCCCACCAACAAGCGTGCTAAAGAGGCTTTTGTTTACTATCGCGATGGGATGTCCGCCCAGGCTGATGGCGAATACGCTGAAGCACTAGATAACTATGAAGAAGCCTTACGGCTGGAAGAAAACGACTACGATCGTAGTTATATCTTGTACAATATGGGCTTAATCCATGCCAGCAATGGCGAACACGATCGAGCATTGAGCTTTTATGCCCAATCCGTCGAGCTAAATTCCCGCCTCTGCCAAGCCTTAAATAACATCGCTGTCATCTATCACTATCAAGGTGAAAAAGCCGCCGATGAAGGCGATATGACAGCCAGTGAAGCTCTGCTAGGTAAAGCCGCCGAGTACTGGATTCAAGCGATCAAAATCGCCCCCAACAACTACATCGAAGCCCAAAACTGGCTCAAAACCACCGGACGCTCTCAACTTGATATCTACTTCTAGGTTTTAGGTTTTAGGCTTTAGGTTTTAGGCTTTTTTCTAGGCTTTAGTGAGTAGTGAATGGTGAACACAGTTTAGCTAGTCCCCAAGTCCCCAAGTCCCCCATCCTCCATGCTCAACCGCGAACAAGTACACAAAGTAGCTCTCCTGGCTCGATTGGAATTGACTCCAGCAGAAGAAGAACAATATGCCGTCCAGATGAGTAGTATTTTCGACTACTTTGAACAACTGAGCGAACTTGATACTACAGGGATCGAACCGACAACTAGAGCGATCGATATGAGTAACATCACTCGCCATGACTCGCTGTCATCATATCAAAATTTAGCAGGTATCTATGCAGCAGCACCAGAGCGCGAAACAGATTTTTTCAAAGTACCAAAAATTATGACTTAGAAATCTTTTAAGTTATTTGCGTTACCATTGATTACTGTTGAGCCTTAATAGAGAAAAAATTGTGTCCCACTCGATCGTTACTGATGTTTGTGAAGGTATAGCCGACTGTGTAGCTGCTTGTCCCGTTGCCTGCATACATGATGGCCCAGGAAAAAATACGCTAGGTACCGATTGGTATTGGATTGATTTTTCTACATGTATTGACTGTGGAATTTGTATTCAAGTTTGCCCGATCGAGGGTGCTATTTTACCCGAAGAGCGACCGGATTTACAAAAGACGCCTAGTTAGTTGGATTTGGATGGTGGGCATTGTCTACCATCCAAATACTGCATTTAAAATCCTGGCAAAATGCAAATTTAATTACTGACTTTTGCTCTAAATATGAGCTTATCATCCTGTCGATATCCAACATATCTAACGGTGACTAGTTCTTCAGATGTAGCTGTTCCTGTGATTAATTGATGCCAGCGCGGATCGTACTCGACTCTAGCTCCAACTGTACCAATTATGCTGACATCCCATTGCTCGATCAATCGATCGATCGATTGCACCAATGGCAATATCTTGCTGGCTGGAAAGTCGGGATTTTGAGCAGCAGCATATTTAGCAGTGGGAAAGTAAGTGAGAAATGATTCTAATGTCTGTAAACTTTGATATTGAAATTCGGCTTGAAGAATTTTGCGTTGCTGCTGAAATTGTTGCTGGAGATGTTGATATTCGTGTTGCAGTGTTGTTAGTGCTTGGTGGTTAGATCCAGACTTTGGTTGAGTTTTATCACTAGGCAATTGTTCGCCAAATGTGTGGATTAATTCATTGACAGATATTTCGAGCGTATCGCTAATTTTGACTAATGTTTGCCATCGCAGCGTGTTGAGATTGCCCGATCGTAATTTGCAGATCGCATCAGCCGAAGTTCCGGTCGATCGGTATAGTTGTCTAAAGCTATTAATGCCCACTTTTTGCATTAATTCTTTTAGTTGTAACGTCAAATCTAATTGTCGATCGCTACTCATAAGAAATAACTACTTAAAGGTGACTTAGATTGGTATAGCAATCCTATTTTACTCATGAGATTTACTACTCTTTGGTGCGTTACCCTGCGGGATAACACACGAGAGCCAATGTAAATCTTACTAAATTGCTAGTAGCAACTTATAATTTACTACTACCAACTTAGCGAAATCTACTGAAGATAATAGCTAATTATTGCTCTAACAAACTTCTCAACATCCATGCAGTTTTTTCGTGTAATTGTAAGCGTTGAGTAAGTAAATCGGCAGTCGGTTCGTCACTAGCTTTGTCGGCAATCGCATAGATCGATCGAGCCGTACGACAGACAGCTTCTTGTCCTTCAACAAGGAGCTTAATCATCTCCGTGGCTTTAGGCACGCTCGTTGTTTCGGGAATCGAACTTAGCTGTGCATACTGACTATAGCTCCCAGGTGCTGGAAAGCCCAGTGCCCGAATTCGTTCGGCAATTAGATCTACTGCCAAAGCTAATTCGGTATACTGAGTTTCAAACATCAGATGGAGAGTTTGAAACATCGGCCCTGTAACATTCCAGTGGAAGTAGTGAGTCTTTAGATACAAAGTATAAGTATCTGCCAGCAGTCGAGATAGCCCATCGGCGATCTCCTTGCGAGTATCTGCATCGATTCCGATATCTACTTGAATCATGGTGTTAGTAATCCTGAAAGTATTTACTCATCCTTATTCATATTTTACCTAATATTGTTCATCCATCGACTCCTCTGACTCAAAGACTTTCCGAACAGTCTTCAATAACAAATTAAGACGCTCCCCTTATCCTCTACACCCTTATCTAATGCCCCAAATTACTGGTACCACAAAGCTGCTCGGTGTCATCGGCAATCCGATTGGTCATTCATTCTCTCCAGCCATGCACAACGCGGCGATCGAGCATTTAGGTTTAGATTATAGATATGTAGCATTTCCCGTATTGCCAGCTTATTTATCAACCGCACTAGACGGTTTGGCAGCCATCGGCGTAGTCGGATGTAGCGTGACAATCCCGCACAAACAAGCAATCATCCCGCTCCTCGCAGAGATTAGTCCTCTGGCTAGAGCCGTAGGTGCCGTAAATACCGTCTGGAACACCGATGCAGGCTGGCTCGGCACCAATACAGATGTTGCAGGATTTGTCAGTCCTCTAGCGGCGATGCAGCGGGACTGGGGACAGACAACCGTGGCGATTTTGGGCAATGGTGGTGCTGCACGGGCGGTGGTGGCGGGGTGTCATCAGTTAGGCTGTGGCAATATCCATGTTTTCGGGCGGGATGCTGTCAAGTTGGCGGAATTTAGCTCTAGTTGGCAGGAGGAGTTACTCGTCACTGGCACTGAGCTACCTGTCCCTGTGAGGGTTGAAACTCATCCGTGGGACGAGCTATCAAATTTGATTAGTCAAGATAATTTGTTGTTAGTAAATAGTACCCCGATCGGGATGCACCCCCAGATCGATCGAAGTCCAATCAGTGCAGAAATAATCCAAAAAATCGGCTCTAATTCGATCGCTTACGATCTGATATATACACCACGACCGACTAATTTTTTAAAATTAGCAAAACAGCAAGGAGCGATCGCGATCGACGGGATGGAAATGCTGATTCAACAAGGTGCGATCGCCTTTGAGCTATGGCTCCAACAACCAGCTCCGATCGATATTATGCGACAGGCTTTACTTCAATCTCTACAAAATTAAGTCATTTATATAGCGATCCTAAATCAGATTCCTAGGATCGAATACTGGTGCGTTACGGCAGCAGCCCAACACATCCTACATCAACCTAGCTTTTCATTTAGGATTGCTATAGTTAGATTAATCAGCTTACTTGATTTTCTCCAGCTTCCGCATCACAGAATCATAGCCAGCCGGATTATTTTGAGCTTGAAATAGTTTTGCCGCCGTTTTTAGATCTTCACTAGCAGCGGGCTTTGCTTGTAATTGAGCCTGGAGCAGCCCCCGATTAGCATAAACAATAGCACGATCGGGTTGGAGGCGAATCGCTGTATTGTAGTCAGCTAGAGCCTGCTGATACTCTCGCATTCTTGCTTTGGTGATGCCGCGATTGAAGTAGATATCACCATTATTAGGCTGGAGCGCGATCGCCCGATCGTAGTCTAGCAATGCTTTCTGGTACTCCTCAGCCGAATAAAAGGCAATCCCCCGATTGAGGTAGGCGACAGCATAATCGGGTTTGAGCCGGATTACTTCACTATAGTCAGCAATTGCTGCCGATCGATTACCCATCGTGAAGTAGACGATCCCGCGATTATTATAAGCTTCAGCTAGCTGAGGATTGAGTTTGAGTGCGGTAGTATAGTCGGAGATTGCTTTAGCTCGATCGCCACTTTCTGCGAGGATTACAGCTCGATTGAAGTAGGAAATAGCATCCTTGGGGTTGAGACTGGCGACGCGATTGTAGTCGCTTACCGCACCTGTGCGGTCGCCGAGCGAGTTTTTGGCGATGGCGCGGTTCAGATAAGCATTCGATCGATTGGGATCGAGCTGGATGGCGCGATCGAAGTCGGCGATTGCACCTTGACGATCTCCTGTCAAATCTTTAGCTTTGCCTCTGCTATTGTAGGCATTGATGTAGTTTGGTCGAAGTTCGATCGCCTTATTGTAATCTGCAATTGCACCTTGACGATCGCCGAGATCGAGTTTAGCCAAACCGCGATTGTAGTAAGCATCTACACTCCGAGGGCTGAGTTGAATCGCCTGGTTATAGCTAGCGATCGCACCTTGTTTATCACCAGTTTGTGTCATGATGATGCCTCTGCCGATCGCCAATTGCGGATCGTTGGGTTTAATTTCACTCGCCGTTTGCAAGTCCGCCATCGCACCGATTCTATCTCCCGTACTCAGTCGCGCAAAACCGCGATTGGCGTAAGCTTCAAAAAATTTCGGGTTGAGAGCGATCGCGCGAGTATAGTCTCCAATCGCCCCCAAATTATCGCCGCTGGCTCCTCTAATGATGCCGCGATTATTATAAGCATCGACAAAATTAGGTTCCAACTCGATCGCACGATTGAAATCGGCAATTGCACCCGATCGATCTTGACTGCGGTAGCGACGCATCGCTCGATTGTAATAGTCTCTAGCCGATCGTGGTGTAGCGGTTGGAGATTTGGTGACTTGTCTAGCGATCTGTAGCGGGAGTGGTTGGCTGTTTTCTCTACTACTGGCGATCGCCTGTGGATGCCCGATCGCCGCTGATATCATTAGTGTCATCAGCAACTTTGGTGCTGACAGCAACGGATTGGTAAATGTGCGATTTATATTTTTCATAATTAAATTTAGGTTGCATTTAACTACTCCCGCTGGAGCGAATTAGTGCGCTGGGGTAGTGAGTAAATGGCTTGCACTGTTGGCGTTAGCCTGCCGTAGGCAATGCGAAGCCGAAGTGTGAATGGTTTTATTTTATTTTCAGGTTCGATAAAAACTCATGCTCGATGCAATTGGTTATATATTAACAAATCTGTTAATTAGCTGAGGTTATCGATCGTCATTTATTTCTGCTTTAAAAAATATTTAATCGATAATAACTGCTCCCTGTATAGATTTTACAATTTAATCTCAATGTAAATTAATTAGTTCCCAAAATTCATATAGCTGTATATTTTTATACTCAATTCAGAAAAAATATCGCTAAATGCTGACAACAGTTGCGGTAGTATAGCCGCCCGATCGGAAGTCGCGAGCCATAATATCGATTAGCTCACCACAATCCATTTTCCCGAAACTTCAGCCGCTAGTCCGTGACTAAATGTCGATGTCCGCGTCCGATTCGGGGCATTAATCAACAGAATTGTATTTTCAATTTGACTGAATGTTGGCATCTTCCCCAGTGCTTGGGCGAGAAATTGGCGGATGACTCGTCGCTGGAGTGAGAGCGCGATCGATTTGAGCATGAGTCGATCTATTTTGACACCCCGTTCGTCCAATGCTTGCTGATACCACTCGCGGGCTACTGACTCTAAATATTCGACATCGGCGCGTAATAATTCTGCTGTGCGGGCTAAATGGCTCTCGACTTGAGGGTTAAAATCTGCAGCTAATTGAGGCATAATCTCCAGCCGCAGCCGATTGCGGGCGTATTTGAGATTCTGATTGTAGGCATCTTCCCACACGGGTAACAGATACTCTCGGCAAAATTCACCCGTCTGGGCACGATTAACTGCCAATAGGGGACGGATTAAACTAATCTCCGGCGTCAATTGTCGTTGCCAGGACATCGCACAGAGTCCGTCGGCACCTGCACCCCGAACTAAATTGTAGAGGAGGGTTTCTGCTCTGTCGGTTTGGGTGTGAGCGGTGACTAGATAGTTACTACCAGTGGTTTGAGCGATCCTCAGCAATGCTTGGTATCGCCACTCTCTCGCCGCAGCTTCTGTTTCGGGTAGATTGGCGGTGGTTTCACAGTGAAATGGCAACATCCAGCGGGCGGTGACTTGCGCTACGCGCTCGGCAATCCCGATATCCTGCGCCCAGCCATGATCGCAATGAGCGATCGCCAATTGCCACTGCCAACGCGACTGCAAATCGCGGAGCAATTGTCCCAGACACAGCGAATCTTGCCCTCCCGAAACTGCCAGCAAGATGTTTGCCCCCGTCGGCAGCAACTGACGATCGATCGGGCACTGGTGAAGTTGACTATGTAAAGGTGTCCAGGGCATCAGTCAAATAGCTAATTGCTACAGTGAAATGGCAACATCCAGCAGGTGGTGAATTGAGCTACTCGCTTGGCAATCCCGATATCCTGCGCCCAGCCACGATCGCAATGAGCGATCGCCAATTGCCACTGCCAACGCGACTGCAAATCGCGGAGCAATTGTCCCAGACACAGCGAATCTTGCCCTCCCGAAACTGCCAGCAAGATGTTTGCCCCCGTCGGCAGCAACTGACGATCGATCGGGCACTGGTGAAGTTGACTATGTAAAGGTGTCCAGGGCATCAGTCAGATAGCTAATTGCTACACTGTAAACTTCGTAGGAAGTTTGACAGGTTGAGCTATTATACCAATGCCGTTGTCTTTAGTCTGCACATATAACTGTAATAAGCCAAAAAACGTAAATATTTACAACAACATCATCTAAGACCTATGTGTTGAGCCGTATCTACTCTACAGCTAACTGTCAAATTTCTACTTGAATTCAATCATGCGATACGGCACAATCGATATATTTCAGATCGTTAAAGTCATCCTAGCTAGAAATTTGGAGATCGATCCAGATGCGATCGATCTGGAATTTAAATTTCATAACTTTATCGATCGACTTGCCGAATATCGTCAGAGACAGTCTGGCTCTAAGAATTTACTTTATTACCTAGAAGCTGCAAATATTTACTTCGATTTATCTGAGGCGTTCGAGTTAAATTTTCTAGCTGATTTTACCGATTCTGCCTGTATTACCGTCGCCGATTTAATTATATTGATTCGATCGAGACTGGATCGATTATCCTAAAGTTGAGTCAATTATTAATCAATTTAATTAGCCTTTCGATCTGGGTGCCAAATAAAATCGGCAGGTTGGGGCTGCTGAGGATCGACATCGTGACTGAGTAATACTGTTTTTTGGCTGAATTTTGAGCTAGCTAATCGCCGCTGTACGCGATCGGGAATACCATAACCATAAATAATATGTGAGCTACCTGCTAAGACGATCGTTTGACGATCGGGATTTTGCTTGGCAAAATTAGCAACGCGTTCTGCCATCGTTTCATCCCACAATAATTGGGCAGTGTAAAATCTGTCAAAACTTCTACTCGCGATCGAGACAATCCCCGCATGTTGTTGATAACTAGCGGAAATCATCCCCCGATATTCGATATTAGTCCGATCGATCTCGGCAATCGGCGGGATATATTGAAGTTCGGCTTTAGTCAAACTCTCTAATCCTTGTTTGGAAGCCTTGCGAGTAATTTCGGTAGGTGTATTTAGAGCGATTAGGGGTAAGCGTTGAGCTTTGGCAAATTCGAGGATCGGGGCGTAATATTCCCATTTAAATCCCCACCGTTTATCGAATTCCGACTGCTGACGCAACTCGGCGGCGGTAATATTGCCAGCTAAATAGCGATCGAGGATTGGCTGCGCTGGACGCTGAAACATCTCCATCCCGATCGCCAGCTTGGAATTGTGCTTAAATAATGCTTGAATAATTGCTAACTGCTGCTGATGATCCCACTCGCGATCGTGTGTTTCGCCCAGGTAAACAACATTCGCAGTTTGAAGCTGTGTAACGATCTGCTGTTGAGGTAGGGTAAATCCGATCTCGCTCTGAGTTGTGGCTGGTGCAGCACTAGTCGGCATCATTACGATATTGCTGGATACAATGATAATTAACCCCCATACAAGTGTGGCAATCCGACGTATATTCATGTTGGAGCTAGATATTAATATTTAGTTAAGATAACGCACAACATCTTTGTCCGCATCGCTCACTGAGGCTACCAATCATGTCCGAAACTACAGATATCCGTTCCCAAATTCCCCCAGCTAGTGCGATCGAAAAATTGAGTTATCAAGCCATGTCAGCAAGTTGGTTTGAATATCCGATCGTGGTTTACCCCCATCATACTGACTATGCTGGCGTTGTCTGGCATGGCACCTACTTGACTTGGATGGAAGAGGCGCGGGTGGAATGTATAAAATCGATCGGCATTGATTTTGCCGATTTGGTGGCTCTGGGGTGCGATTTACCTGTAGTCGATCTATCAGTTCGCTATCGTCGCGCTTTAAAAATGGGTGAGTCCGCGATTGTCAAAACTCGCACGATCGATCTGGAGGGTGTGCGGATTGTCTGGGAATATGAGATTCAGTCAGTCGATCGATCGATTGTTTATCTTACTGGAGTGGTAACGCTGGTAGCTGTCGATCGAGAGAAGGGTAAAATTATGCGTCAATTACCAGCTTCAGTCAAAAACGCACTTGTCAAGCTACGGGAATAGTCAGATCGGACGCAATACGGTTCGGTGCCCCCCAGCCCCCAATCCTGGGGGAGCAAGATCGATAGAAGTCCCCCAGAATTGGGGGATTTAGCGGCGCGATATGGGCGGGGTTCCCCCGC
>ENA-OBIO01001227-OBIO01001227.1-metagenomes-genome-assembly--contig:-NODE-1227-length-10736-cov-4.22994_pt1 | contig 10736 bp, 10 predicted proteins | sample MGYA00153383_OBIO01 | MGnify analysis MGYA00153383 | reverse complement strand
CTCGCCGGAGCGGGCGATCGCCTGCTTCGCCCGGGTGAGCCGTGCCGCGATCGTCGCTCCCGAGGTGCCGAAGAAGTCGGCGATATCGGCAGTCGGTACACCGCAGACGATGCGGAGTGCGAGGGCGACCTGCTGCTCCGGGGAGAGCAGCGGATCGCACGCGACGTAGATAAGGCCGAGCCGGTCGTCGATCTCTTCTGCTGAATCCTCCTGGGCCTCGGGTTCGGCGAACAGCGGCAATTTGTGTTGGAGCACCGCTTCGCGACGCAGCAAATCGACCGCGATATGCCGTGCCGTTGTCGTGACCCACGCGCCGATGTTCCGGAGCTCTTCCCCTGCGGCAATGCGATCGGCCGCGCGAGCGAAGGCCTCCTGTGTGCTCTCCTCCGCGACATCCACGCTGCCGTAGGCGCGGAGAATTGCCCCGACGACGCGGGGCCATTCCTCGGCGAATGCCGTCTCGAGCGCCGAGTTCATGCGTTCATTCTGCTCATGCGTTCATTCTGGCCCCGCACACGATCGGGTGGTGGCTCACTACATTCCGGACATGTCCCAGATTGGGCGGAGCTCCAGGCGATCTCCGGTAGGGCAGAGCGCAGCGAGTGCCTTGGCTTGGTCGAGAGACTCGGCCTCGATCACGTAGTAGCCACTGACGACCTCGGTGGTCTCAGCCAGCGGCCCGTTCGTGAACACCGCAGGGTGCCCGTCTTTCGCCGGCACGATCCCGACCGACGCCGTCGACGGCTGCAGGGCCTCTCCCCCGAGTATCTTGGCCCCTGCCGCAGCCACTGCGGCAGAAAATACACCGTGTGCCCGACCCGCTTCTTCCATCGCGCTATCGGGAACCGAGGCCGGGTCCCACGTCGGTTCGACGATGAGGATGAGGTATTTGTCCGACATGATCACTCCCTGGGGTAACGGACCCGCTCCGATTCGGCTGGCCCTTCTTCCCTACGACGAACGACCTCCGTCGAAATCGACACCGTGAGGAAGAATTCGCTGCTCGGACCATACTCGGGCCGCGCCGGTGGGCGCTTCCAAGCAGATGGTCTAGTCGGTGATGTCGATCTCGCACAGGAGATCGGCCTGGATCGCCTCGCGCACGGTCTCCAGCAGTCCATCGGGTACCGGGGAGTCGACGGTGAGCACGCTCAGCGCCTGGCCGCCCGCCTCGCGACGGCTGATCTGCATTCCCGCGATGTTGATGCCAGCCTCGCCGAACTCCTTACCGTAGACCGCGACGATGCCGGGGCGATCGGTGTAGATCATCACGATGAGGTGCTCGGCGACCGGCACCTCCACGTCATATCCGTTGATCTCCACGATCTTCTGCGTCTGCTTCTGCCCGGTGAGGGTGCCAGAGACAGAGATCTGGCTGCCATCGCTGAGCGTGCCACGGATGGTCAGCAGGTTGCGGTACTCGTCGCTCACGGCATCCGTCGTCAGGCGCACAGTAATGCCACGCTGTTCGGCGAGGAGGGGCGCGTTCACATAGCTCACGGACTCACTCACGACATTGGTGAAGATGCCTTTGAGCGCCGCCAACTTCAGCACCTTGACGTCGAACTCCACGATCTCGCCGCGGATCTCCACGTCGACCGCGGTGATCGGACTCGTAGCGAGCCCGGCAAAAAGCTGGCCGAGCTTCTCCATCAACGGGATGCCCGGGCGCACGGTCGGGTCGATCACGCCGCCGGCCACGTTCACTGCATCCGGCACGAGCTCGCCAGAGAGGGCGAGGCGCACTGATCTCGCGACCGACACACCAGCCTTTTCCTGCGCTTCGTCGGTCGAAGCGCCGAGGTGGGGCGTGACAACGATGTTGGGCAGCGCGAGCAGCGGCGAACCGACGGGGGGTTCGTTGACGAAGACGTCGAGTCCCGCGCCGGCGATCGTCCCAGCGGTGAGCGCGCGGTAGAGGGCATCCTCGTCGATGAGGCCACCCCGAGCGACGTTGACGATGTATGCCGTGTCTTTCATGAGGGCGAACTGGTCGTCGCCGATCATTCCGGTGGTCTCCGGAGTCTTCGGCATATGGATGGTCACGAAGTCGGACTGGGCGAGCAGGTCTTCGAGGCTTAGCAACGTGACGCCGAGTTGTTGTGCTCGCGCGGCGGTGACGTAGGGGTCATAGGCGACGATAGTGGTGCCGAACGCCTGCATGCGGGCGGTGATGAGCGCCCCGATGCGGCCGAGGCCGATGATGCCGATCGTCTTTTCGAAGAGCTCGACGCCGGTGTACTTCGAGCGCTTCCACTGCCCGGCGGCGAGCGCTCCGTGGGCGGCCGGGATGTGGCGGGCGAGGCTCAGGATGTGTCCTACCGTGAGCTCGGCAGCCGAGATGATGTTGGAGGTCGGCGCATTGACAACCATCACACCGGCCTCGGTGGCGGCCTTGATGTCTACGTTATCGAGTCCGACGCCGGCGCGCGCGATGACCTTCAGGTGCTGTGCGGCAGCGATCGCCTCGGCGTCCACCTGCGTTGCGGAGCGGATGAGCACGGCGCTCGCCTCGGCGAGCGCCGCAAGCAACGCCGGCCGGTCCGTGCCGTCGACGGTGTGCACGTCGAAGTCGGGACCGAGGGCCTCGACGGTAGCAGGAGAGAGTTCTTCAGCGATCACAACGATCGGCTTTGCCACGAATCGAATCCTTCGTTTGGAAAAGAGGGGGGAATTCGCGACGCGACGAGCGCATCGGCCCTTGAACTTTATCCCACCGCTCGCGAATCGCTCCGCAGTGTGACGCCGAGCGGCACGATGCCGCTCTGCGAGGATGGACGGATGACCGCCTTCGAGATCCTGCAGCTCGTGCTCCGAATACTGCTGGCGATAGCGTTCGCAGGGATGGGTCTCACTCACTTTCGTCCCGGTCCCGCCCGAGGGATGGCCGCGATGATCCCGGAATACTTCCTGCGCGGCGGCCTGCTGACCGGCAAGAACCTGGTGCGGTTCACCGGGGTCTGCGAGATCGCCGGAGGCGTCGGACTGCTTCTGCCGATGACAAGCTTTCTTGCCGGCATCATGCTCGTGGTGTTTCTCGTCGCGGTGTTTATGCTCGTGGTCTTTCTCGTCGCGGTATTTCCGGCGAATCATTTCGCGTCGCAGCACCCGGAGCGGTTCGGCGCTGCGGCGATACCGTTCTGGCCCCGATACATCGCCCAGCTGGTGCTCATCGCCGTGATCCTGGTGTCGATCGTGACCGTTCCGCGCTGACTAATGTGCTGAGTGATGAGCTGACTGCCGAACCGATCAGGCGAGGGCTTCCACCGACAGCGTCATCGCCGCCACCAGGGTCAGTCCGATCGCGAAGAGCAACACTTTCAGTAGCACCGGCTTTCGCCGACCGAGCACGAACGCGAGCGCGAAGGCGATCGGCGCGAGAAGCACGTCGATCACGAGCCAGACCCAGGGAATCGGCACGGGGGCGAGCTTCACAACCGCCCGCGCCTGGTTGTACAGATTTATCTGCGAGGTGACCCCGACCACGTTCGAGATCGCCTCGAACAGGTTGTACACGTAAAAGAGTCCAAACGCGATCGCGATAGTGATGCTGAGCCACCCGAGGTGTCCCGCGCGACTCACTGTGGAATTTTCGTCGCGCTCGGTCTCGAGCGGAGTCTCGGCGGGATCGGTGTCGGTCATCAGGCTCCCGGTCCAACGATGAATGGCCACGGCGCGAGCAATACCACTCCGAGCACTAGCCAAAGTATTCGTACGCCCGCGCGACGCTCGCGGGCCAGAACGAGCACCCCGACGAACCAGGCCGCCGGAGCGACGATCGCAAGGATCCCGCGCAGCTGGTACATGAACGCGAAGAACAGGTTCGCGCTCGGCGCGGTAGTGCGCTGCACGGCGATGATCCAGCCGACGATGAACAGCAGAAAGACGCCGCCGAAGACCCCGAGAGTCACGAGAAGCGCAGAACTCATGCCCGGTTCGCCCCGCTCTGCGTCATCGGCCGGATGGTCGGTGGCAGGCGCATCGACATGGGTCGGGTCACTCTCTGTACCCCAGCTGAGGCCTTCATCGTCCGGGTCAACGGCCATAAAAAAACACCCTAACGGTTCAAGCGGAGCTGGATGACTTCGACCAAGTGAGGAAACAGGGCATGATCCGGTTCGATGCCGGTGATTGCGACGACGAGTTCGTTCGCCGGCAGGCCGCTCGAAAGGAGTTCCTGCAACTGCACGCTCTCCTCGTCCCCCGGCACGTCGAATCGCAGAGTGGCGCCGACCGCGTTGAGCAGTGCCCAAGCCGGCATCCCGCGCTCGGCGAGTTCTGCTGCGGGACCGATGAATCGCTCGGTGCGTCCGAGCTTGCGCATCGGGTTGCGACCGACCCTCTCGCAGGTATCGGGAAGGTGGGGATTGGAAATACGAATGAGCGTCTTCTCGATGTAGGCCTGTTGCTCGTCGGCGTCGAACTCGTGCTTGGCGACGAGAAGGGACTTCGTCTCGGCGAGGGCGGCACGCACCTCTGCCTGCAGTTCGGGTGTGGCCAGGGCTTCGCGGATCGACACCCAGCCGCGATCGATGCCGTGATAGGCCGCTGCCGCGTGGGCGGTGTTCACGGTGAAGAGTTTGCGCTCGATGTAGGGGGCGAGATCGTCGACCCAGGTAATGCCATGGATGTCGGGAGTGCGGCCGATCCCGTCGTGGCCGAGGAAGGGCGTGCGGTCGACGACCCACTCGAAGAAGGATTCGATCGTGACATCCAGTCCGCCGTCCTGCTCCGGCACGATGCGGTCGATCGCGCAATTGGCGAAGACCGCGTTATGCGCCGGGGCATGTTTGCGCACATGCCCGGCGAGGATGTCGGTGCCGCCGAGTGCGTTCTCGCAGGCGATGATCGTGAGCTTGGCGGCATTTTTCTGCCGAGCATCCAGTCCCTTGGCGATCACGGGGGCGATGAACTGAAGGATGCGGGCGCCGACGGCCGTCGTCACGACGTCCGCAGCGGCGATCGCCGCCACCACCTCGGCCTCCTGCGTTCGGCTGTTCAGAGCCCGGAAATTGGCCGTCGTCACGACGTCCGCAGCGGCAATCGCCGCGACAACCTCGGCCTCCTGCGTTCGGCTGTTCAGGGCCCGAAAATTGTCGACGACGCTCGACCGGGAGTCTGCTCCGACCTCGTGCACGTGGTAGCTGTCGACCGCCTGGAGTTCTGCGATGACGTGCTCGTCAACGTCGGCAAAGATCACCTCGTATCCGCTTGCATGCAAGAACTGGGCGACGAAGCCGCGACCGATGTTGCCGGCGCCGAAATGGACAGCGGTCTTGGTACTCATGGCTGCCAAGTTTACGGTGTGAGCACTGTCATCCATCCCTCACATTCGTGCTGTTTACTGAACACACAATGGATCTCATCGATGTGCAGGACGTGCGGGTACCCGCGACACGCGCGGATCTGCGCGTCGGAGCCGCGGAGAAAGTACTCGCCGGGGGCACTTGGCTCTATTCGGTGAAGGAGACCGGGCTGATCGGGCTCGTCGATATCACCCAGCTCGGCTGGAAACCGGTGGAGCACACGGGTTCCGCGCTCCTGATCGCAGCGACCTGCACGGTTGCCGAGCTCTCCCGCCTCACTCCCCTGGCGCTGCGAACCGATCCGAGTCTCGCGGGAAGCGGCCGCGAGTCCCCTTCCGATCCGGTTGCACTGTTCTGGCAGTGCGCCAATTCCTTCCTCGCCTCGTTCAAAATATGGAATGTCGCAACCGTCGGCGGCAACATCGCCCTCGCGCTGCCCGCCGGCCCGATGATCTCGCTCGCTGCCGGCCTCGATGCCGAGGCGGTGATCTGGATGCCGGAGGGCGGCGAGCGGCGGATGCCCGTTGCCGAACTCGTTACCGGGGTCATGCAGACCGCCCTCGAGCCCGGGGAAGTGCTGCGCGAGATCGCGATCCCGCGCGCCTGCCTCGAGTCGCGCACGGGGTTCCGCCGCATCGCGCTCAACACCCTCGGTCGCACGGGCACCCTCCTGATCGCACGGCAGGCGCCGACCGGGCAGACGGTGTTCACCGTGAGCGGAGGCACGACGCATCCGGTGCAGCTGCGGTTTGACGAGTCGCCGTCCGCTTCGCTGCTTGAGGAGCGGGTGCGCGCCATCGATTGCTGGTACGACGACGCCCACGGCTCCTCCGACTGGAGGCTCGCCATGAGTGTGCGCTCCATCGATTGCTGGTACGACGACGCCCACGGCTCTTCCGATTGGAGGCTCGCCATGAGTGTGCGCTTCGCCGAACAGCTGAGAGAGGATCTGGCATGAAATTCTCGGTAAACGGATCCTCCGTCGAAGCGACCCCGGCCGCCGGCCAGGTGCTGCAGACGGTGTTGCGTGATCTGGACCACTTCGAGGTGAAGATGGGCTGCGGCAGCGGCGATTGCGGCGCCTGCACCGTGTTGCTGGACGGTGAGCCGATCCACTCGTGCATTTACCCCGCACACCGGCTCGAGGGGGCGGCGATCACCACTGTTTCGGGGAGCCGATCCACTCGTGCATTTACCCGGCACACCGGCTCGAGGGAGCGGCGATCACCACCGTTTCGGGGCTCGGCAGCCCGGAGCATCCGCATCCGCTGCAGCAATCGTTTGTCGAGGCAGCCGGGTTCCAATGCGGATTCTGCACCGCCGGAATGATCGTGACCGCATCGACCTTCACCGAAGACGACCACGATGACCTGCCGCGCCTGCTCAAGAGCAACATCTGTCGGTGCACCGGCTACCGGTCGATCCGGGATGCAATTTGCGGCACCTCCAATACCCAGACACCGGCGTCCGGCGAGGCTGCCGGGAAGTCGGTGCGTGCTCCCGCCGGAATGCGGGTCGCGACCGGCGAGGAGGAGTTCACCCTCGACGTGCGCACGACCGGGCTGTTGCATCTGGCGGTGCTGAAGAGCCCACACGCCCATGCGCGCATCCTCGCCATCGATCCCTCTCGAGCACTCGCTGCCGAGGGAGTTCATGCCGTTCTTACCCACCGGGACTCCCCGGCCACACTGTTCTCGACCGGCCGGCACGAGATGCGCACCGATGATCCGGATGACACCCTTGTGCTGGATCCGGTGCTGCGGTTCATCGGCCAGCGGGTCGCCGCGGTCGTTGCCGACACGATAGCGATCGCCGAGCGTGCCCTCGCCCTCATCGAGGTGGAGTACGAGGTGCTGCCCGGGGTCTTCGACCCGGAACTTGCGCGGTCCGCTGGCGCACCGCTGCTGCACGCCGATAAGGGCGAACTGCAGCGCATCGCCGCCCCGGAGCGAAACGTTCTCGCGGAGATGCACGGCGAGATGGGCGATGTTGATGCGGCGATCGCCGAGGCGGACGCCGTGGCCACCGGCACCTGGCAGACCCAGCGAGTAAACCACGCGGCCCTCGAGACGCATGCGACCCGGGGCTGGCTCGATACCGATGGCCGACTGGTGCTGCGCACGAGTTCCCAGGTGCCCTACCTCGTGCGCGACGAGCTGTGCCGAATCTTCGACCTCGACCCCGCGCGTCTTCGCGTGTTCACCGCCCGGGTCGGTGGGGGGTTCGGCGGCAAGCAGGAGCTCTTCACCGAAGACCTAGTCACCCTCGCGGTGCTGCGCACCGGGCGCCCGGTGCAGTACCAGTTCACCAGGGAGGATGAGTTCACCATCGCCTCCCCGCGGCATCCAATGCGCGTGTCGGTGACCCTGGCCGCGACCTCCGACGGCACGCTTACCGCGATGGCTGTCGACGAGCTGACCGATACCGGGGCCTACGGCAACCACGGCATCGGCGTGATGTACCACAGCGTGCACGAGTCGATCAGCGTGTACCGCTGCGCCAATAAACGCGTGGATGCCGAATCGGTCTATACGAATAACCTGCCATCGGGAGCCTTTCGCGGCTATGGCCTCGGGCAGGTGATCTTCGCGATCGAGTCGGCGATGGACGAGCTCGCCCGCACTCTCGGTATGGACCCATTCGAGCTGCGACGCCGCAACGTCGTCGTGCCCGGCGACGACATGGTGGTCGTCGAACCGCACGCCGAGACCGACCTCATCTACGGCTCGTACGGGCTCGACCAGTGCCTTGATTTGGTACAGAAGGCGCTTGTGGATCCGCCACCGCCAGCCGATCCGGAGTGGAAGACCGGCACCGGGATGGCACTCGCCATGATCGCCTCGCTTCCCCCGCGCGGACACTATGCGGATGCCACGGTCAGGTTGCTCCCCGACGGCGACATCGAGATCGGGGTTGGCACGGTCGAGTTCGGCAACGGCACCACGACGGTGCACGCCCAGTTGGTGGCATCCGCTCTCGGCACGACCGTGGATCGGGTGCGCATCCGCCAGTCGGACACCGACGTGGTGAAGTACGACACGGGAGCCTTCGGATCGGCCGGGGTCGTGGTGGCCGGCAAGGCCCTGCTGTCCGCAGCCGGTGGGCTCGGCGAGCTCATGCTCGAGCGGGCATATTCCCTGGTGCCCGGTGCGGGCGCGGTGCTTCAGGACGGCGGAGTCCGAATCGGCACACGCGTTCTTTCCGCCGCCGAACTTCTGGAAGCCGGGCCTCTCACGGCGACCGGGCGGCACGACGGCACTCCGCGCACGGTGGCGTTCAACGTGCACGGCTTCCGCGTGGCGGTGAATCCCGCCACCGGTGAGGTGCGCATCCTGCAGTCCGTGCAGGCGGCCGATGCCGGCACCGTGCTCAACCCTGAGCAGCTGCGCGGACAGATCGAGGGAGCCACCGCGCAAGCCATCGGCACCGCCCTGTACGAGGAGATGCGCCTCGATGGCGCGGGGCGCGTCACCACCACCGCATTACGCAACTATCACGTGCCCCGGTTCGCGGATATCCCGATCACGCAGGTGTTATTCGCCGGGGCGCGTCACCACCACCGCGTTACGCAATTACCACGTGCCCCGGTTCGCGGACATCCCAGACACGCAAGTGTTGTTCGCCGAGACCTTCGACGCCCTCGGGCCGCTCGGAGCGAAGTCGATGAGCGAAGCGCCCTACAACCCGGTGGCGCCGGCGCTCGCCAACGCGATCCGGGATGCCCTCGGCGTTCGCCCCCACGAGCTGCCAATGTCGCGGGATCGGCTGTGGCGCTTGGTCTCTGCCGACCCCGCCAAGACCGCCGGCCCTGCCAGCCCCGCCTACTCCGCCGAGCCCGCCGCGCCCGAGCTTGTGCCGCCCGCGTGAACCATCCCCGGGCAGGCGACTCGCGCGAACTGCGGCACTGTGCCGCTCTCGCCGCCGCAGGGCGACAACCTGGCGCAGTTCGCGAAGGCGTCGGGTCGGCGAACCGGCCTTTTCGAGTGGTGTCAGCCCACCGGCACGCGTGCAGGATGGATGGCACCGGTCGTGATGGACAGCGGCAGCGCGGATGCCGCGGATCGCGCCGCAATGACCTCAGCAAGGATCGCGACGGCCGTCTCTTCCACCGTGCTCGCGCCGAGGTCGAGGCCGATCGGCGAGCGCAGTCGCGCGATCGCCTTCTCGTCGACGCCGCGCTCCCGCAGTGAGGCGACCCGGCGGTCGTGCGTGCGACGCGATCCCATCGCTCCGACGAATTCGGCCGGCGACTCCAGCGCAAGGGCGATGAGTTCGGCATCGAATCGCGCATCGTGGCTGAGCACGCAGATCACGGTGCGATCGTCGACCTTCGCCGTCTCGAACCAGACGGTAGGCCAGGAGACGACGACTTCGGCCCCCGGAAATCGCTCGGGCGTCGCGAAGAGAGAGCGTGGGTCGCAGAGGGTGACGCGGTATCCGAGCACCTGCGCCGCCGCCGACAGCGCCGCAGAGAACTCCATTGCGCCGAACACGATCAGGTGGCGGCCGACCGGTGCACGCTCGGTGAAGCCCGCGCACACGTCGAGGTCACGCTGTTCCCGAAGCGCTTCGATGAGATCCTCGGTGAGGAGCTGCACGTGGATGCGCAACTGTCCGCCGCAGGTGAGCCCGACCGAGAACGCCGACTCGTCGCTCACGCCGTACTCGACCGTCTGCGGGATGCCATCGGCAAGCACGAGTTCGCAGGCCTCGACCACAGCGCCCTCGACACATCCGCCCGCAATACTGCCGATCACGGATGTGCCGTCGAAGGCCATCGAGGTGCCGACGGTGCGCGGAGCGCTGCCGTCGATGGATACCGCGGTGGCCACGGCCAGTCGGCGCCCCGCGGCGACGGCGGCGAGCAGGCGGTCTGCGATCTCGAACATGACTTCAGAATCGCATATGCGCATCACGGGGCGGTTACGGCAGGCTGTGCAGCAGCCTCCCGTTTGTTCGCGCCGCACATCCCGTGCGGGGCGGAAGGGCTGAGGGACTGTGGCGTCATGCGCCGGACACACGCGAACGAGAGAAAATCCCCATGCTGACAATCACCCGCGCCTTCCGGATCGTCGTCGACGAATCGACCGAACGAGACGGCGACCTCGTGCTGAGGGGCGGTGTGGTTTCGGCCGGCCGCCTCGAGGCATCCACCGAAGCACTCGTCGTCGGTGACGGTGATGAAACTCTTGATGCGAGCGGATGCGTCGTCACTCCCGGTCTCGTCAACGCTCACCACCACCTGCTGCAGTCCGCCTTTCGCACTCTGCCCGGCACCCGCGGCGTCGCGATGAGGGACTGGCTGCCCACGATGGCAGCGGCCTACGCCCGCGCGGGAGTGGATGCCGAGTTGGCGCACGCCGCGGCATCCGTCGGCGTCGCGGAGGGCCTGCTCTGCGGGGTCACGACCGTCGCCGATCATCACCTCAC
>ENA-OBIO01001225-OBIO01001225.1-metagenomes-genome-assembly--contig:-NODE-1225-length-10749-cov-2.71638_pt1 | contig 10749 bp, 9 predicted proteins | sample MGYA00153383_OBIO01 | MGnify analysis MGYA00153383 | reverse complement strand
CAAGCGGCTTCTGCAATACGTGTTGTGAGTTGCTCGATATAATAACTACCTGCGGCTGCGTCATTAATTTGTGGGATGCCGCTTTCGAGTTGAAGTATGTGCTGAATGTTTCCGAAAATGCGCGCATTGAATTTTTCATCGGTTTCATCATTCCCTACATTTGATTCAGTAACTGATGAAACGGTATTTGCATCACCTAAATATGCCGCTAAAACTTGAACCGTTGCGCTGATTTTATTATTATGAATATTATGTTCCGATTCCATCGGATGATACACAACATCAATCGGCAAATCGCGCGGTTCTAATCCCCAACATTTTAAAACATTAGCACAAACAATTTTTATAGCGCGCAGTTTGGCAATTTCTGTATAAAACTTTGTCCCAACGGTGACGCGAACACGCATTTTATCGGCAATAACTTGAAGCGATAAATTATTTTTTTCACCCGTTTCAAAAAACGTATTGAGTTGTGCTGCTAAACTAACAATGTGTTCAACAACGTTATTGGTTTCATGAGATGTGTTAACTTCTTCAACATAAAAAAAATAAAATTTAGGTAAAATAGGAACAAACGTCTCAAAGATAGTGTGGTAATCTGTCAACCCCATTTTTGAAAACACAGTCGAATTAATATTGAATGCACCTAAAAGTTCTGAATGAATTTCACTTTTAGTTTTAGATACTGCAGTCAAGAAATTAATTACATTGGATTGAATTTTTTTAAAATTATTCTGCGTTGCGTCCAAAAAATAAAAATGTAAAAATAAATATTCGCAAGAAACTTGAGACAGTAAAATTTTAAAATTAGGTGTTGACAAAACATCCGTCAGTAAAAAAATAGGTGTTTGTGCGCCGCGCATCAAAGCATCTAAAAGATTTTTATTCGTTGCTAGTACATTTTCACCAGTAACATAAAAATTTTCAGCGACTAAAAAATTTGTGTTCGTTGGCGGGACAACCGAAGCATAAATATTATTTTCTTTTAAAAAACTTTCATCAGCAAAAGGTGTTATTTTAAAATAGTTTTCAAAGTTTTGGTTGAAATTATCAAGTGAAGTCAATTTTAAATCGCGCTGAATTTTATTGAGCCATGTTGCGCGATCTGTTTTTAAAAAACTATCAAAACTCAGGTTAAAATTTGCAGTATCTGACACAGAAAGATGATTTTACTTGTGCAATATTAAAATGGTAGTGACTAATAAAAAAAATATAAGTCCCAGTGAATAGATTTTTTCATACTAACCAATATCTATTAAATTGTTTTTACGTACACTAAGTTGTAAAAATAGCTTATTCGGCAAACTTAACAATTATTAAATACGATTTTGCATGAAATTTTCTCTGGGTGTCGTTATTTTTTTTATCGCTTTAATTTCGATGCAAAATTCTTTCGCACAAAGCACGTCCGTTTCTGCTGCACCAACTAAAAAAATTAGAAAGAAAAGCGATGCCATAAGAAGAAACGATGCCAACTTACCTCAAATTCAATTCGATAAAACTTTAGTAGATTTAGGCACAATCAAAGAAGATGCGGTTGTTGAAAAAGCTTTTGAATTTACAAATACGGGTACTGCCGATTTAGTCATCATTGACGTAAAAGGTTCTTGCGGTTGCACTGTGCCTACCAAACCGAGTGAGCCGATTGCACCAGGTAAACGTGGAAAAATTTCAGTTAAATACACCGCTAAAAATAAAGTGGGTCCGCAAAAACCTACTATCACCGTTATTTCAAATGCCCAAAATACCGTCGAAAAACTTAAATTAGAAACTTGGGTGGTACAAATTCCTGGTGGCGTTAAATGAAGGAATGATTTCAAACTCATTTTTTACTTCTTTCATTTTCATCCTCCCAGCCAAGTTTTAAAATCATTTACCCGTTCGCGCGACACAAAAATTTCATCACCGTAAGTTGGTTGCAATTCTAATTTTAATCGAGAGTTAAAATACGGACTAATTTTTTTAATGGCTTTGAGTGATACAATTGTTTTGCGATTAATTCTGAAAAAATTGGCAGGATATAATTGTCGCTCAAGTTCATCGAGCGTGTGTTCGACGAGATATTTTTTATTTTGAATGGTATAAAACTGCGTTAAACTATCTTCCGAAAAAAAATAAGCGATCTCAATCGTTTCAATAAAATTTAATTGCGCAGTTTGTCTAATTAAAAATCGCGTTTTGTATTCGAGTTTTTGTAGCGCGAATTGCGTCATAAAATTATTAAAAACCGTTTCTGAAATAATCGGTTGAGTTTTTTTTTTAATTTTTGCACAACTTCCAATAATTCAATCTCATCCATCGGCTTAAGTAAATAATCTATAGCATTTACACGAAAAGCTTTTATGGCGTACTGATCGAAAGCGGTTGTAAAAACAACTGGACACGAAATTTTTACGCTGTCAAAAATATCGAAACTCAATCCGTCCGCAATCTGAATATCTATAAAAATAGCATCTGGAGGTGGAAAAGTTTGCAACCATTTTACAGATGCTTCAACGGAATCAATAACATCTATCACAACCATTGCCGCATCAATTTTTTGAAGCAATTTAGTCAATTGCTTTGCTGCGGGTTGTTCATCTTCAATAATTAGAATTTTCATAGTTTAGAGTTTAGAGCTTTGAGCACCATTCGCGATTTGCGGCTCATAGCTTAAAGCTATTTTAATAATGGCAAAATAACAGTAAAGTATTGTGGCGTAACGATGACTTCCATTTTACTTTTACTTACTAATGCGTAACGTGTTTTAATATTTTCTAAACCAGTACCTGTTCCTTCTTGCACTTGGTTTTTGAGTTGCAGATTATTTCTAACGATGAGTTTATCGCCATTTTCAATAAAAATATCAATCGTCAATGGTTTTTCTGCTGAAACGATATTGTGCTTAATTGCATTTTCAAGTACAATTTGTAAAGCTAAAGGTATAATCTGAAAATCAGAATACGTATTCATTTCAGCTAAATGCACTTTTAAATTATCGCCAAATCTCTCTTTCAATAAAAAAATATATGCAACTAAAAACTTCAGTTCATTATTCAATGAGGTCGTATCGGATTCTTTAATTTCTAAAATATATCGATACACTTTCGATAATTGATGCACAAAAAGCACCGCATTCTCTGGATTTTCGGGAATAATATGAATGAGAGTATTGAGAGAATTAAACAAAAAATGTGGGTTAACTTGATTTTTTAATCCTTCGAGTTGCGATTGTAAATTCGCTTTTGCCAAAACTTCTTTTTCAACAATAGCTTGTTTCCATAAATCGAAAAAGCGCATCGCTTCATACATCGATGCTACACCAACAAACGTAACGAAACTGGCTGCATTGATTTGAAAAAACCCAGGCGTTTGCTGATACACCTTTAAGTGTGGTTCAAGAAAAAAATGAATAATATCGCAAAGACCAATAATCAGAAGAGAACAAAATAAAAAAATATATGCCAGCCTTTTTTTATTATCGGTCAAATATGGAAATCAGTTATTAAATTTCAGTATAAAATAACGACAAATATGCCAATAAAGCGCGGTGTAAAAAATAGAAAAGAGCGTATTATTCCAATACAATGGCGTATTGAAAGTGCTATTAAAAAAAATGAGCGGAATTGCTAAACCCACCAAAGGAATGCCAATGAGTCGGAAGTAAAAATCTTTAAAACCCAAATTTAGATTTAGAGTTGCCATAATTTATGGTTTTAAACCTCGTAGGTTTTCAAAACATACGAGGTTTTTTGTTTAGGTCAAAACTGCACACGGTATAGTATATCAGGGAAGAAACCAATTTGATACGTATTGTAGATAGCATTCTTGCTAACAGAATAATTTTGCGCAAATACATTTTTATGCGCTGTTACATTTTGAAAATCGAGAAAAAAGGTTTGTGTGAATTTACGTTTTGAAGCGTTCATCGTTACACCAAATTTCACATCCCAACGATAATAATCATCAATGGTTTGGCTGTCAGGTTTTGTTTCATCTAAAACTTCTTTGCCTGCTGCTTTCGATGCTGCTAAATCAATGGGCGTAAACGGTCTGCCACCTGCTACTGTAAATTTAGTATCAATGGTGAAAGCATTATTTTTGTTTTTGCCGAATTTAATCTCTTTACCCGCTAAAAAATTGGTGACATACTTACCGTTAAAAGCTGTATTGCGTTCAACGCCATCACTTCCTTTGTATTTCGATTCAAAAATAGATCCTGTCACCAACATATACCAACCCTGAGAAAAGAATTTTTCTATAGTTAATTCAAAACCATAATTTTTTCCCGTCCCTGCATTGATGAGCGAACCCACTTGCGGAAAAGCAAAATCGGCACCAGAGTTAAGCATTGAAAAAGAAGTAGGCGTTTGTTCTATCGGTACATTATTTAAAATTTGATAGTAAATTTCGGATTTAATATGCCAATGAGTAGCAGGTTTAACATCATAGCCCAAAACAAAATGGTGACTGTGCGTAAAATCAAGATTGCGGTTTGAGTTTGTGTAAGTTCCATCGGGTTGTAATTGTTCAAAAAAGAAAACAGGTAGCGGTTGCATTTGCGAATGTAAACCATATCCAATATTCAAAGTTTGTGCCGGTGATAAATGATAATTCAAAGCTAATCGTGGTTCAACTGCATACGTTTTATTGATGTCGAGATATTGAAAATGCAACCCACCGTTGATAGTAATTAAGTCGGAAGGTTTATATTGCGTTTGGTTATAGGCTTCCATTAAATTAAACGAACCAATATAATTGCGCAACGTCACCCAATTTACTGCGCCTGTCCTATCTTCAGCAAAAGTATTTAAGCCTAAATTCTGATATAAAACACCGGTGCGGGTTGTCCACTGCGCGTTAAATTTTTTATTGATAAAACTCGACACGCGATAACTTGTTTGCTGATCGTTGCTACTGAATTGATGGCGTTTGAGTTCACCATTGTAATCGCGGTACTCGTCGTATTGATTACCAGAATAAGAAGCTGAAACAATAGTGCGTACATACGTTGAATTATTTATTAAATAATTATTGCGTACACCGAGAACGCCGAATTTTGAAACAGCATAAGCATTCTGGTTTTTATCGGCATAAAAATCAGTAGAATCAATTTGACTTCCGATAAAGTCAATACTGCTGGTACCTCCAATTCCAAATACCGAAAAATTACCAAGTTTTGAATGACCTAAATCAACATTAAAAGTTAAATCTTGATAAAGTGGAAGTGCTGATGTGCCGACATTAAAACCTACTTTTTGCGCTAAATCAACGAAAGACTTTCTATAAGCAATTACAAACGAACAGTTATTTGGCTTTGAGCCTTTGTCCCTACTCGTATGGATTGAGCTATCACGAATTGGCTCAGAGCTCAAAACTGATGGCTCAGAGGTTCCAATCGGTCCTTCAATCATTGCTTCTAAACCCGTGAACGCACCAATTTGTGCCGTTGCCTCAAATTTATCGCGATTGCCTTTGCGCAAACCAATATCGAAAACACCCGCCGTTGCGTTTCCGTATTCGGCTGGAAAAGCTGACGTTAAAAAATCAGAATTACGAATCATGTTTGGATTAAGTGCTGAAACGGGTCCGCCTGTTGTACCTAAAGTAGAAAAGTGATTCGGGTTTGGAATGGGCACACCTTCCAATCGCCATAAAACACCCGTTGGTGAATTACCACGAATGACAATGTCGTTGCGCGAATCATTCGCAATGGCAACACCTGCAAAATTTGCAGCGAGTCTACTCACATCACCGCGTCCACCTGAATACCGTTGCACATCTTCTACATTAAATTGATGCGCCGAAATTGTGGCGAGCTCGTTGATTGTTGCCGATTTTTCTGTTTTCCCAGAAACAACAACCACAGCAAGTTTTGCAACCGATTCTTCGAGACTTAAATTTAAAACTGTTTCCTTACCAGCATTCACGACAATATTAGAAATTGTTGCAGTGTTGTAACCTACAAAAGAAATTTGCAAAGTATATCGCCCAGAGGTGACACTTATAATTTCAAAATTTCCGTTTATATCTGTAATCGAACCCTGTATCGGATTTGAATTAATAATCTCAATTGCAGCACCAATGAGCGGTGTTTCAGATTGTTTGTCAATAATTGTTCCGCGCAGAACTTGGGTTACTTGCGCTGAAAGTGATGTTGAAATAATTAAAATAAAAAAGAATAACATTCTGGTGAATTTCATAAAAAAAAATTTTAGTGATTTATGATACAAATATCAGTGTAATTTCACTATCAGAACAAACCCAAAAAGTTGAACTGTTGTTTTAATCAGTTGAATTGTAAAATCACAATTTTCTCAAAAACTATTATCTTTGCAAAAAACGCAATGACGGTTAAAATTTAAATTTAAGGAATGAATAATACACTAATTAAAGGATTGAGTCATAATTTGGCTTTAATCATTTCAACGCTTATCATCGAAATATTAAGTGAATCGCCTTTTTTAAATGAGTGGCTTGATATTAAAAGTGACTTATCTTTGAAGTCGAAAATACAAAAAGCAGCAGAGAATATGATGTGCGAACCCATAACGACATAATTTTAATTTGTCTCTCTCGCACTTTTATCTATTGTAGTATAAGCAAATAAACTTTAAGTTTTATCTTTAGAAGTTAATTGCTCGAAGCATGGTGTCGAATTATTTACAATTCACTCTGGTGTTTAATTGTTGTAAAGATGTATTTCCTTCATAATCTTATTACTTTAACTAAAAAAATTAGCGTCATGCTAGCTTTGTTTCTCTAAAATCAAAAAATTAAAAAATGCTTTCATTCAAACACCGATTTTTATTTATCATTCTTGCGACTTTATCTGCTAACCTTTCTGCGCAAAGTTGGCAAACAAAAGTGCATGAATCTGTTTTTGAAGCGTTGGCGCAACACACTGAAACAGAAGTTATAGTTGTCATGCGCGCGCAATCGAATGTTTCTGCCGCAGATAATATTTCTGAAAAAAATGACAAAGGCGCCTATATTTATAACGTATTAACTACAACAGCACAAAATTCTCAACGCGATTTAATTTCTTATTTAAAAGAAACTCAAACTGCCTACACTTCGATGTGGTTAGTGAATGCAATTTATTTGCCCCATGCTACGATCGATATAATTCAGAGCGTTGCATCGCGCAACGATGTGGCTGAAATTATAAATAATCCGAAATCGAGAAAGGAAGATGAAATTGAGATTGATAATACGGCAGTTTCCAATTTTAGATCGAATGTTGTTTCGTGGGGAATTACAAAAACAAAAGCAGATAGCGTTTGGCTTTTAGGTTTTCGTGGACAAAATGCAGTTGTGGGCGGAGCAGATACTGGTTATGATTGGTTACATCCAGCACTGAATAGGAAATATCGTGGTGTGCTGTCAAACGGCACTATTTCGCACGATTATAATTGGCACGATTCCATTCATGCCGATACAGCTTCTAAGGGAAATCCATGCGGTTACGATTTGAAAATGCCTTGCGACGATGAGAAGCATGGAACGCACACAATGGGAACAATGATTGGCTCGACCGATACCATTTTTACGGGTATGGCACCTGATGCAAAATGGATTGGTACGCGAAATATGGATGTCGGTAACGGTACTTTGGTGCGTTACGTGGAAAGTTGGCAATGGTTTATTGCGCCTACAAAAATTGATGGCACTTCGCCGAATACAAGTTTAGCACCACATGTAATTAATAATTCTTGGTATTGCGCCACGACAGAAGGGTGTAACTCGAGTAATTTTGCAGTTTTAAATACGGCTTTAGAAAATACGCGTGCAGCAGGTATTGTTGTTGTAGTTTCAAATGGAAATTATGGACCTAATTGTAAAACTACAAATGGACCACCTGCATTTTTTAAAAAAGCATTTTCAGTCGGTGCAACACAAATAACAGATACTATTGCAGGCTTTAGCAGTCGTGGTAATGTGACTATTGATAGCAGCAATCGTTTAAAACCTGAAATTTGTGCGCCAGGTGCTGTTGTTTATTCAACTTTTCCAAATAATAATTACGGAAATTTATCTGGTACAAGTATGTCTAGTCCGCACGTTGTTGGTTTAGTGGCACTAATGATTTCAGCCAATCCGAAACTTGCTGGTCAAGTAGATTCTATTGAAAGCATTATTAAACAAACAGCATACCGCTTAACGACTGGTGCAGAAAATTGTGGCGGCATTTCTGGTACAGCTATTCCGAACAATACGTATGGTTACGGCAGAATTGATGCGCTCGCGGCTGTGAAACGCGCACTCAAATTTGTGCGCACGCCGACTGTTGAAATAAAATCAGCAGATTTTAAATTATTCCCCAATCCTGCGAATGATTTTATTAATTTAGTTCTTTCGAGTGCAACGCAGCGTTCATATTCGATCGCGATTTCAAATATGGCAGGGCAAATTATTTCGCAACAGCAAAATAATTATGGTGCATCGAATCAAATAAATATTGCTAACATTCCGAGTGGTGTTTACAGTATTTCTGTTTCAAGCGAGCAAGGTGTGAGTACAAAAAGATTTATAAAACTTTAAATACTTATCAATTGAAACGCGGATTTAGCTTTAGCTAAATTTATATAATCCAATTTAAATTCTTATTTTGTGCGTTCATCTAAAAAATCTGCGCGTTGATATAATTTTACGTTGCTATTCATCGAAATGCGCGTAATGTTGTGCTATGATATTAAAAATATGAAAAGTCAAAAATCAATTTTAAAAATTATTACAGTCGGCTTCGTGCTTTTGTTTTTGCAAGTCAGCAAAGCGCAAGAAGTTTGGTCGCTTGAAAAGTGTATTGCCCACGCGCAAAGCAACAGCAGAAGTGTTGCACAAAGTAAAAATGCTGTGCGCGATGCCGAGTTCGTTAAAAAAGGAAATAAGTATCAGGCATTGCCAACGGTTAATGGCAATTCTACTTACGCGTTTAACTTTGGTAGAAGCGTGAATCCTTCTACGTATCAATACGACAACACAAGCACCAACTACAACAGTTGGGGTTTAAACATGGGAGTTCCCATTTTTAATGCGGCAAAATCAGGCGGACGAATTTCGGATTACGCAAAGCAAAGTGATTCTGATTTAAAAGCGGCGCAAGCCGATTTGCAACAAACGCAAAACACTATCGGTTTGCAAGTGGCGCAGGCTTATTTGCAAATTTTATTGAATGATGAACAATTAGCAAATGCCAAACGTCGCGCTGAACAAGACTTAACTACACTCGATAAAATTGAAAAACAGATTAAAGCAGGTTCTTTGCCTGCCACTTCGCGACTTGATGCACAAGTAACCGTTGCGAAAAGCGAACAACAAACGGTCATCGCAGAAAACAACGTGGCTTTAGGTTATTTAAACCTGCGCAATTTATTAGAGTTACCAACTGATATGGTTTTCAATATCGAAAAACCTATTTTAGAAGTACCCGACCAAATGCCGATCATCGGAAATTTAGGAAGCGTTTACACGGAAGCTTTAGTGGCGCAACCTAATATTAAAGCGGCAGAAATGCGGATTAAAAGTGCGGAGTTTGGTTTAAAAATATCGCAATCGGCATTACTGCCTTCGTTAAATGGTTTTGGGAGTTTGGCATCAAACTATTCGAATGCGATTAAAGATTTTACTAAAGGTACTGTTACTTCAACGGATGTTAAGCAAACTGTTGTCATAAATAACGTATCAACCGATGTTATTTTTAAACAAGCGGGTATTATAAATTCACCCACTACACCCTACTTCGATCAGTTCAGTAATAATTTTGGTCAGAGTGTAGGTTTAAGATTAAAGTTGGTGATTGATAATCAGACAATCGCTTTCGATAAAGCAAAATTACAACTTCGGAGCGACGTGCAAACATCATTAACCAATTTAATTGCAGCCAAAAAACAATATGCTGTAGCAGTAAAAGTTTTCTCCGCACAAAAATTAGCGTATGAAGCCTTAGAAAAAAAATTAGCTATTGGGGCATCGAACACTTTTGAAATTTCACAATCGAAAAGTACTTTAGACACAGCCGAACGCGATGTAACGGTTGCTAAGTTCGATTATTTATTCAAACAAAAAATTGTAGAGTTTTATGAAGGTAAGCAACTCACATTAGGGAATAAGTAACTGGGAATAGGTTTTATGGAACAGTGAATAAGTAATAACGATTTGAATTAAAAGTAGATAGGAATAAGCAATAAGATAAAAAAATTGAATCAAAGGTTTACAGTTTAGTTGTTGAAGAAACCAGTCAACCATTAATCATAAAACATTAACCATTATTAAAATGAGTTCTACAGTAAAAAAAACGAAAAAAAATAACCGCTTGATTTGGTGGTTAGCAGGTGCTGTAATTATTTTAGGCGCAGCAGCGATAGCTTTTGGCAAGAAAGGTGAAAAAGGCGAAAAAGTTGTTGCCGACAAAGTAACACGCCGCACCATTCAAGAGAGCGTATCTGCGAGTGGACGCATATTTCCTGAAAAAGAAGTTAAAATAAGTTCCGATGTTTCGGGCGAAATTATTGAAATGTTAGTAAAAGAAGGTGATTCTGTAAGAGCGGGTCAACTTTTATGCCGCGTCAATGCCGACATTTATAAAAGTCAAGTTGCACGTGGTGAAGCGGGCGTGAGTGCGTCGGCGGCGCAATACGCAAATGCAGTTTCTAATATAGAAAGTGTTCGCGGCAGGCAAGCGCAAGTGCAAGCGCAACTCGAACAATCGCAGTCACAACTCGACAATGCGCGCGCAAGTTTTAAACGCAATGATCAATTACACCGAGA
>ENA-OBIO01001223-OBIO01001223.1-metagenomes-genome-assembly--contig:-NODE-1223-length-10752-cov-22.2279_pt1 | contig 10752 bp, 10 predicted proteins | sample MGYA00153383_OBIO01 | MGnify analysis MGYA00153383 | reverse complement strand
ATTCGATCGCTTCAAGATGAGACGTGACACTTCCATTTCTCATTTCAGACTTTTGATGCAGTCTAATCGTTCCCAACCACCCGCCGCAGATCACCTAGAATTCCAACTAATAATCTCTCAGCGGTCGGTATGCACTGGGATTGTTATGCTATTTTATTATCTCAACTTTTGTCTCTGAATTGGATAAACAATTTCTCTTTACTATGGTAAATCATCTTAACTATGTCATCAACCGTTTTCCATTCATCACCACTGTGTATGCGAACATTTGCAAAAACGCTTGCGGCATCTTTCATCAAAAAAGGCAAATCACTTCTTTGTTTGACAAAATAAAGAGAGAATTTATTGAAAGCAAGTGCATAACCAGCTTCAAACAGTGAACTGGTTACTAGTTTTTCAGGATAAATTAAACAAAAATATTTACTTGACTTAACAGCTTTTAGATCAGTGATGACTGAAACGTCTTTTGTGTCAAAATCATCCATGCTTTCAATTTCTTCTGCCGCCCAATAAACTTTGAGACCACAATTCTTGAAAGCATCAAAAACTTTTTTAATTTCTTCTCTTGCTTCTTGGTACTGCTCATTGCTCTCATACGCTGCCATTGGAGCAGACAAAAATACATCATATTGAAGTTGACTTACTTTGATTAGAGATCCACTGTCCAAAGGTGAGTGGTAATAAAGCCAAACAGCAAAAACACAGCAAGCAACTCCTATGAACACTGAAATGCCGCGAAAATGAACTTCAGGTACTACTTGATTCAAGCCTGGAACGTTGAAGCCATTGCTGACCCCTAAAAGAATAAAAAATGCTCCTAATAGAAAGAACAAAGGACTTAGTGGATTTTGAAAAGCTTCTGTTAACCATTGAGTAAGCCTTTCTACTAGTTTGTCCATTGCTATTTTACTCCTTGAACATTAGAAAAAAACTTTGTACATAGCCTATGAGAAAATCAATAGTTTAAATATAATTATTGATTAAATTGTAAAGACAATACCTGATTACACTCTTAGTAGCTTAAATAAGCTATATCCAAGTACACATACTTGTTTACAGTCTCAGCAGCTATAGGTAACCCTCCATCTGAATCCGTGGTAAGAAACCGGATCAGCATAACAATCATATAGACGGACAGCTTTCTGCCTAAGTGCCTAGATCAGGGTCTTAGACCGAATAAATTCAGCATAAGTCCGACTTCAAGGATCTCAGGCCGACAGTTTGTCCACTTAAGTGCCGAAATTTGGATCTCATACCAACAAAATTCAGTGTATTCCATTACAAAGAATCTCGCTAGTCTGCCTAAGATCCCGAAAACAGGAATTAGACTGACTAGGAGATAATCATGGATCCGAAACCTCGAAAACGCCTTGACCTCTCAGGGCATAAATTCTCCAAACCCTCCTAAATGGCGATCGGTTCCTTCCCTGCCACCACAGGCGCAATAGCATTTAGCTTCAGCTCCGGATGATCGCCCATAAGCTGCTGACAATTCCACTCATTTTTGAATAACAACACCGGACGCTCCCAACTATCTTTTACCACCAGAGTATTGAACAAGCGTCCCACCGCTTCGACAGCTTCCCACCCACCGTCCACCCACCGAGCGACCTGATATGGCAACCAGTCTAACTGCGTCTCAACGCCATACTCATTCTGCAATCGGAATTGCACCACTTCCATCTGCAACTGACCCACCGCCGCCAAAATCGGATCGCGTTTGGCTTCATCGCTTGAGTACATGATCTGCACCGCACCCTCTTCTCGCAACTCCGACACCGCCTTCCGAAATTGCTTGAACTTCGAGGGGTTGGGGTTGCGCAGGTATGCAAAAAGCTCGGGTGAAAAACAGGGAATTCCCTCGTACTCTAGTTTCCTACCTTGATAAATCGTGTCACCAATCGCAAACACCCCCGGATTATTTAGCCCGATAATGTCTCCAGGATACGCTTCCTCAATGACTTCACGATCCTGAGCGAACAGTTTCTGAGGCCGGGACAACCGGACCACTTTGCCCGATCGCGCATGGTTGACCGCCATATCTTTTTCAAACTTCCCCGAACACACCCGCACAAACGCAATCCGATCGCGGTGCCGAGGGTCCATGTTGGCCTGAAGCTTAAATACAAACCCAGAGAACTCTGGATACGTCGGTTCGATGGTTCCCTGAGAACTTTCATGAGGACCGGGCTTCAGGGCGTAGTCTAAAAACGCCTCCAAAAATAGCTCGACGCCAAAATTCGTCATCGCACTGCCAAAAAACACAGGCGTCATAATCCCTGCTTGCACCTCAGCAAGGTCCAACTCTCCACCCAACGCATCCAGCATCTCTAACTCTTCATGAAACTGTTCGTACAGATCCGGTTCCACCATCTCCTTAAACCGAGGATCATCCAGTTCCATCACCGTCTCGATCGCCACCCGCTTCCCGTGGGTTGATTTCTGGAAAAAGTGAACCTTCTTTAGCCGCCTGTCATAAACGCCTCTAAAGCGATCGCCACTGCCGATCGGCCAGTTCACCGCATAGGTCAACATCCCAAACTCTTTCTCAATCTCGTCAAATAACTCCAACGGACCTCGTCCAGGTCGATCCATTTTGTTGATAAAGGTGAAGATCGGCAACTCCCGCATCCGACACACTTCAAACAGCTTCCGAGTCTGAGGCTCCAATCCCTTTGCCGCATCGATTAGCATCACTGCATTGTCCGCCGCCGCCAACGTCCGATAGGTATCTTCACTAAAATCCTGGTGCCCCGGCGTGTCCAGAAGATTGATCGCACAGTTCTGATACTCAAACTGCAACACCGTGGACGTAATCGAAATTCCGCGCTGCTTCTCCATCTCCATCCAGTCAGACGTCGCGTGACGCTGTTCCTTACGCGCCTTTACGGTCCCAGCTTCATGGATGGCACCTCCGTACAGAAGGAGCTTCTCCGTTAGCGTTGTTTTTCCTGCGTCAGGGTGCGAAATGATAGCAAAATTTCGGCGTCGATCGACCGCCTCCTGGAGTTCGGTGAGGAGTCCTGGAGATAGCGGTTCAGGAGATAGCAGTTCAGTGGACATGGGCGAATTAGGACGCAAATTGCATATAAAAACGTGGTCACTTATTCTAGCGCCTCTGCTGCACGGTGTAACCCTAAGACAACTTGACGCTCTCTTCGTGAATCCGCCTGAAAAAACATCAATCCTTTTTGAAATTTTTCCGCAATCTTCCGGATGGCCTACTAACGTAGTAGTAATAGGAATACACCATTTGTCAGATGTTTTAAGTGTAAATTTAGGCTGCGAAGCTTCATTCCTCTGTCTAAAGTTAGATTTTGCTTTCTAAGCAATAAAAATTAATCATCGTTCTCATTCCTGATCTTCGTTTCTAAGTTCTGATGTTCTAAGTAGATCCTCAACCTTATGAATTCTCTTCTAACCTCTCTTTCAGATACGCCGTTTAGTCCTGTTCCTGAAGCTCCACTGACCACCCAGTCCATTGATCTACTCTGGCGAAACCGATCGACGATGGGTCCCATGGCTGGCCACAATATCCTATGGGGTATGGCTGGACCTGAGTATGGTGGGTCTTTTAAAGATCTAACCCCAGTAGCCGATGCAAACTGGAGCGTGGTCGCCGTCGCAGACTATAACCGAGATGGCGTTAGCGACTATCTTTGGCGCAATCAAGCCACCGGGGAAAATCTCTGGTGGCTCATGGATGCCCAAGGCTCTGCGTTCACTAGCATCGTTCGGCTGACAACGGTCGCCTATCCGGAATGGACCATAGTTGGGGCGGCAGATGCCAATGGTGACCAGCAGGTCGATATCCTGTGGCGCAATACCAAGACCGGAACCAATCTCTGGTGGATCATGCAGGGCGACCAGATTGCCTCTGTGAAGGAGATTCAGGCCCTCGACCCGATCTACACCGATTGGGAAATAAAGGGCGTGGGCGATGTGGATAAAGATGGTGATATTGATCTCTTCTGGGCCAATCGATCGACGGGAACCATGGCGCTGTGGCTCATGAAAGACGGACGCATTAAGCAAGATATTGGCATTGAGGCGGATGCAAAGGGGGGCAAGGGTCAGGGTCTGGCAGATTTTAACAACGATGGACAGTTCGATATTGTTCTGCGCAACGCTGCAACAGGCGAAAATTCCCTTTGGATCATGGATCGGGGCACGGTACTCGATCGGTATTCGCTGCTCACGGTCAATGACCCCACTTGGGAGATTGATGCATTGGTGCCTCGGAAGACGCTACCTCCGGCCTCAGCGCCTGAACTCTCGAAAAGTCCGACCGACGTCGTGCCGCTGATTTTGAAAGACTCGCCTAAGTTCTTCGATCGCAGCTTACTCACCCCCAAAAGTACAAGCACTGGCGCTGAAAAAACCTATTCCTTTACCGTCAAAGAATCCGGAATTTTTACCGCAAACCTAACCGGATTGACCCAAGATTCTGATGTTCGACTGGTCCAAGATACCAATGGCAATGGTCGCGTCGATGCAGGGGAATCGGTGCTCGCTTTGGAGTGGGAACGCGGAACGGTGCGCGAGTCGTTGCGGAAATTTATTCAAGCAGGGACGTACTTAGTTCAAGTTCAAAACACCAGTTCGCAGACCGCAATATATAGTTTATCCAGTAATTTTACCGCCGCCGTTTCTGATGCGTTGGCCTTTAAGATTCAGTTGAATTATGGAGCAGGCACCGAAACTCTAAACGGAACAGCTCGCGGCGCGATCGCAGATGCTGCCCAGTTTTGGGAAAATGCGATCGTATGGCGCAGTGCGATTACGAAACTGAAGGATCTCACCATTGATATTGTGGGCTTCGCCATCAGTGACCCTAACACATTGGCCTATGCCGGACCGCTCGTTACGACCGATGGCGTCAGCCTTTTCATTGCAAGCGCTGAAGCCACTCTTAATCTCAGCCAATACGCTATTTTCAACAGTGACCCGGCTTATTTACGGCGCATTATGGTACATGAGTTTGCCCATGCCCTAGGTTTTGGCACATTGTGGGTCCCAATTGATGTCCCTTCTCGCGGCAAAATCGGTCAGACTTGGACTGACGCCACGACGGCCACTTACCGGGCCAACAGCTATGCGGGGTATGCCTATGGTAACTTGATCGGTGTTGCGGGACCTGTGGCCGTTCCCCTCGATCGCTCAGATTTATCCCATTGGGATGAAACCCGATTTAGCGCTGAACTCATGACGCCCTACGCAGAAAGATCCGGCATTTCAATGCCCGCAAGTACATTGACGTTATCGGCCCTGCGCGATCTCGGGTGGCGCATCAATCTCGCTGCTGCCGAACCCTATGCTTTACCGACGGTGTAGCCTTTTGAAAGGTGATGTTTTGAAGCGTTCGAGTGCCGATCGGTAGACTGTCCACTAAAGCCAGCGCGATTTTAGCTTTCGGTGGATGATTACTCATGGAAGCGATTGATTGAATCAATGCTTAAACCCACAGGAATGCTTAGAGCTAGACGGGCGTCTCGGCTGACCGACCTCCCCACTATTCTTAGCTAACACCTCATGCACTCGATAACAGCAGCTTAAGGGCTGCTTTTTTGTGCGTCAGGAATCGAAGGGTCGGCTACACTATGGGTCTTGCTATACGGCATCGCTACACCATAGGTCTTATAGAGAGATCACTCTAAACTCTACCCCTAGCGTCAGACAGCCATGAACTTCCTTTCTTCAACCTATGCCCTGTTTCTATTGGGGACCGTCGGTCTTTACTGGTGTCTGGCCGAATCCCGGTTAAAAATGTGGATATTGGTAGCGACGAGTTTGCTGTTTTATGCGTCGCTTCAGCCGCAGTATGTGCCATTGCTCTTAGTTTTGACGTGGATTACGTTTCAGTTGGGACGGGCGATCGGCGCACCGCCAGATTGGCGCATTGAAGATTGGCAGTTTGCCCAGCAAGATTGGAACCAGCGCAGGGTCCGGTTGCTGATGGTTGGGATTTTTATTCAGCTCTTTTTGTTATTTAGCTTCAAGTCAGTGGCGTTGCTGTTGATATCTGGACTAGGCAACCTGTTTCATCTCAATCTAGTCGCTGCCGAAACTGCGTTAAAAACCGTGAGCGCTCTGACGCCGATCGGACTGAGCTATTTTACGTTTGAATGCATTGCTTATCTGGTGGATATCTATCGCGGCGCTCCAGCGAGTCGGAGTTTTCCCAGATTTGCCAGCTATAAGCTATTTTTCCCAAAGATGATTTCTGGACCGATTACGCGATATCCCCAGTTCATTACCCAATTGCAGTCGGCTAGTGCGCCGCGTGCGGATCAGATGACGGAAGGGCTGTGGCTGATTGCAGTGGGGGCGATTAAGAAGGGCATTTTTGCTGATCACTTGGGGGTGTTTACGGCGTTGACGTTTGATAATTTGCCGCGTGCGGGCAGCGTCGATTTGTGGTTAGCGATCGTGGCCTATGGGTTTCAAATCTATTTGGACTTCAGCGGCTACGTAGATGTGGCCCGAGGCAGTGCGATGCTATTTGGGATTCATTTGCCGCAGAACTTTGAGTTTCCATACCTCAGCACTAATCTGGCAGACTTTTGGCGACGATGGCACATGAGTCTGGGCGAGTGGCTGCGGAACTATCTTTATTTCCCATTGGGAGGGTCACGGCGTGGACTGTTAAGGACGTGCCTAAATCTGATGCTGGTGATGCTGGTGTGCGGCGTGTGGCATGGGGCGACATGGGGCTTTGTGCTGTGGGGGTTGGTGCATGGGATGGGGCTGGTGGTGCATCGGTTGACGGATTTGCTGTCGAAGCGCCATAAAGCGTTGGGGTTGTTTTGGCAGAGCCTCCCAGGACTGGTGGTCGCGTGGGCGATGACCCAAAGTCTCGTGCTGCTGAGTTGGATTCCTTTCCGCGTGACGAATCTTAAGGACGCTGGATTTGTATTTCAACATCTTTTTGGGAAGACGGCTGATCCACAATTCATGGTAAAGGTTTACACTGAAACTCTAAAGCTTACTCAGCAGCAGTTCAGTTTGGCGCTAGTCTGCTTGAGCGCTGTGATGGCCGTCGCGTATTTGTTTCACCGAGGGCTGAAGCTTCAGATTAATGGGTACTTAAAGCTACTGTTAGTCCCATTGTGTCTCTATTCTGTGTATTTACTTGCACCTCAGGGCGTATCGCGGTACATCTATTTTGATTTCTAACGGTTGACTTCTAAATTTTAATTCTTTAAGAGCTTTACTATGATAAATCCTATCTTTGAACTATTGAGGTCTGAAATGTCGAGTTTAGAATCGCCTACTAGAATTTGTGCTTGGGGAACGGTGACGGTCTTAGATGAAAGCGATCGCTACCGGATTAATCGAATTGAAGTTGAGCCGGGGGCGTCGATGTGTCTTCAGATGCATCATCATCGCAGCGAACATTGGGTCATCGTATCCGGGACGGCCACCGTAAAATGTAACGACAAAATCACCCAGTTGATCCCAAAGCAATCGACCTATGTGCCGATGGGTGCGCGCCACCAGGTCACTAATCCTGGGGTCATTCCGCTGGTGATGATCGAAGTTCAAAATGGTGAATATCTAGGCGAAGATGATATTACCCGCTTTGAAGAATAGTGTTGAAGAAGAACAATGACAAACCGAACCCTTCCCATTCCCGATTTTTACCCGCCCGATCGGGTCGGTGAGATTTGGCGAGTGCCCTATGAAGTGCGATCGAAGCAGGCGATGGATTGGGCGACTGAACATCAGATTACGCCTGCTAGCAATGATATAAGGCGGGTCTGTCTGCTGGCCATTGATGTGCAGAATACCTTTTGTATTCCAGAGTTTGAGCTGTTTGTGGGTGGGCCGTCGGGCCGAGGTGCGGTGGATGATACTCGGCGATTGTGTGAGTTTGTTTACAGAAACCTCAATAGCATTACGACGATCGTTCCCACGCTAGATACGCATCGGGCGATGCAGATTTTTCATCCGATTTTTTGGATTAATGCCGCAGGAGATCATCCCATTCCAGTGGCGACGCAGATTACGTTGGCGGATATTGAGTCTGGTGTTTGGCGGGTGAATCCTGCGATCGCCTCATCTCTAGGCTACGCTTCTGCTGAGCCACTGCAAGCTCATGCGCTGCACTACACGCGTCAGCTTACTCAAGAGGGTAAGTTTCCGCTAACGGTGTGGTGTTATCACTCAATGCTGGGTGGCATTGGCCATGCGTTGGTTCCGGCTTTTGAGGAAGCGTGCTTTGTTCATACAGTGGCTCGGAGCGCGCAAACTCAGTTTGAACTGAAGGGCGAAAACCCGCTTACAGAGAACTACTCGATTTTGCGGCCTGAGGTGATGACGGGGAGCAAGAATGAGCCGATCGCCCACAAGAACGATCGGTTGATTCAGCAGCTTTTAGAGTTTGATGCGGTGTACATTGCGGGACAGGCGAAGAGTCATTGCGTGGCCTGGACGATTGATGATCTGTTGAGCGAAATCATGCTCCGGGAGGATCCTCAGCTTGCTCAGAAGATTTATCTCATTGAAGATTGTTCGTCGCCTGTGGTAGTGCCGGGAGTGGTGGACTTTACCGATGCGGCGGCGGCGGCTTATGAACGGTTTGCGGCGGCGGGGATGAAGATTGTTCGATCGACGGATGCGATCGGGTGATCGGATGAGTCGTTGGGATTTGGCTCGTCGGGGATTTTGGGTTGATAATTGGAATCCCTGGCGAGCGCTCTTCAATGCCATTGACCCCTACGGGTTTCGTCGTATTTTCAGTTCCCCAGCGGCGATCGGTTGTTGCATCTTCCAATCTAGGGATCTTAAAGGTCGGCAAACAAGGGTGTACTCAGATATCGTTCACCAAAACTGGGTTGGATGAGGACAATTAGCTTTCCGGCGTTTTCAGGGCGTTTGCCGACGATGATGGCGGCTTTCATGGCGGCTCCGGTGGAGATTCCAGAGAGCAATCCTTCTTCTTTTGCCATCCGCCGACTATAGGCGATCGCGTCATCGTCACTGACTAAGATCACTTCATCGATCATTTTTGTGTTCAATACGGGCGGAATAAACCCGGCACCAATGCCTTGGATTTTGTGGGGACCGGGGCGACCGCCGGAGAGGACGGGGCTGGTGGTGGGTTCGACGGCGACGACGCAAAAATCGCGTTTGCGGGCTTTGAGGACTTCGGCGATTCCCGTTAGTGTGCCGCCCGTGCCGACACCGGAGATCAAAATGTCCACTTCGCCATCGGTGTCATTCCAGATTTCTTCGGCGGTGGTGCGGCGGTGAATTTCAGGGTTGGCGGGGTTGCGGAACTGCTGGAGCATGTAGGCTCCGGGGGTCGTGTCTACGATTTTTTGGGCGCGTTGGATGCAGCCCGTCATGCCTTCAGAACCGGGGGTTAGTTCGAGTTCGGCACCGTAAGCTCGAAGCATGGCGCGGCGTTCGGTGCTCATGGTTTCGGGCATGGTGAGGATGAGCTGATAGCCTTTGGCCGCTGCGACCATGGCAAGGGCAATACCTGTATTTCCAGACGTGGGTTCGACCAAAATCGTCTTGCCGGGGGTGATCAGTCCTTCTTTTTCAGCCGATTCGATCATGTTGATGCCGATGCGATCTTTTACCGACGATGACGGATTCATGCTTTCAAGTTTCACCACGATTCGGGCGACGCAGCCTTCGGCTTGGGGGATGCGGTTAAGCTGGACGAGTGGGGTATTGCCGATGAGCTGGGTGATATTTTCTGCAATTCTCATGAGAGTGAAGCACGTAGGTTAACGGTGTCTACCAGTATATTCTGGATACCTCATGGATTTTACAGACCCGTTAATCCCATAATGGAACCTAGACACAATAAGGAATCGCAGCGCATGATTACGGGTGACTTGAAGTCGAAGGTGGATAAGCTGTGGACGACGTTTTGGAGTAATGGCGTGAGTAATCCGCTGTCGGTAATTGAGCAGATTTCTTATTTGTTGTTTATTAAGCGGTTGGACGATCTGGAGCTGGTCAAGGAAAAACAGGCGAAGCGATTGGGGGGCACGGTTAAAGACCCAACTTTTACGCAAGAGCATCAGGATTGTAGGTGGTCGCAGTTTAAGACTCAGAATGCTGAGGGAATGCTAACGATCGTTCGAGATAAGGCGTTTCCGTTTATCAAGGCGATGGGGACGGCGGGCGGGACTTATGCCGTTCACATGAAGGATGCGATGTTTTGATTACGAATGCTGCGTTGCTGGCGAATGTGGTGGAGCAGATTGATGGAATGCCGATGGAGGACCGGGATACGAAGGGCGATCTCTATGAATATATGCTCTCGAAGCTAACGACGGCGGGGACGAATGGGCAGTTTCGGACGCCTCGGCACATTATTAAGATGATGGTGGAGTTGATGGCTCCGACGGCGCGGGAGGTGGTTTGCGATCCGGCTTGTGGGACGGGGAATCGGGAGCATTTTAATAGTGAGATGTTTTACGGGTTTGATTTTGACCCGACGATGTTGCGGATTGGCAGTATGAATATGATGCTGCGTGGAATTGAGAATCCTAAGATTGAGGCGCGGAAATCTTGGTGGAGGAGCATAAGCTAGATGGGGTGATTTCGATGCCGTCGGGGGTGTTTAAGCCCTATGCGGGGGGAGGCGACGGCGATCGTGATGTTCACGAAGACGGGGGCGGGGGAGACGGATGCGGTGTGGTTTTATACTTAGTACAAGACAAAAGGGTTGAAAGTCTTTAGGAGAGGGATTCTTAGGAGTATCTACTCAACCCACGAATCCCTCATGAC
>ENA-OBIO01001222-OBIO01001222.1-metagenomes-genome-assembly--contig:-NODE-1222-length-10760-cov-4.90023_pt1 | contig 10760 bp, 7 predicted proteins | sample MGYA00153383_OBIO01 | MGnify analysis MGYA00153383 | reverse complement strand
GTTGAATGGTCCCCAATAGGGTTGCTCATTTCGCGCATCAAATCGTGCACCAGAATCGCGAAGCGAATCGGCAGACTAAAATTGCGCTTTGCGGCGAGGTCGAGAAGAGGCATGGTTGACAGCTGCGTAGTCGAACGATCGTTAGTTACGGGCGTAAACAGCGCCTCAACCTCGGGCAAAATTTTTGCCAGCGCGCCGCTGGCATGCAGCATCGTGAACATTGCCGACGGCGTGGTTTCCATCAGGCCGCGCGCAAGCTCCTGCCACACGCGTTCCGACACCAAGTGATCTGCTTCACCGCTCGCAACCATCGCGCGCATCAGCTCAAGGGTTTCATCGGCGACGCGGAATCCGAGTGATTGAAAGCGTGCCGCAAACCGGGCCACGCGCAGAAGACGCACAGGATCTTCGCTGAAGGCTTCGCTCACATGCCGCAATATTTTTTGCGCCAAATCATTTGCGCCGCCATACGGATCAATCAGGGTGCCGTCATCTGCCACGGCCATGGCATTGATCGTGAGATCGCGTCGCTTGAGATCATCAATCAGCGTCACATCCGGGGTGGCATGAAACGCAAAGCCGGCATAGCCAGGCGCGGTCTTTCGCTCGGTGCGGGCAAGCGCGTATTCCTCATTGGTTTCGGGATGCAGAAAAACCGGAAAATCCGCGCCAACCGCGCGATACCCTGCATCAATCATCTCCTGCGGCGTGGCACCCACGACCACGTAATCGCGATCTTTTACCGCCAGCCCCAACATCTCATCGCGCACCGACCCTCCGACAGCATAGGTTTTCATCATTCGGCGCAGGAAATCAAACTCTAGCGCAAGAGCGCTGCCGACCCTCCGACAGCATAGGTTTTCATCATTCGGCGCAGGAAATCAAACTCTAACGCAAGAGCGCTGTTCAGGCCAGAAATGGCCCAAACGGCACGCCAATGCTAGTGTTTTATAGTTGTTATGCTGCACGCAAGGTCTCGGGAAAGGTGCCGGCAAAGTGTTTGTTCCATTTCAAAAAAATGTCCCGGGGAGGAAAGGTGGTGGCAGCGTTGAATTTAGAACGCAGCCGGTGTGCCAACCTGGCGTTGATAAGGTTCATCATCAGCCACAAACTCTGTTTCAAGCAATGCGCCTTCAATCCATTGAACCACGCTAGCCGTCGCTTTCAGTGCAGCACAATACGCGAGGGTATCTGCCGCCAGCGTCGGCTGATAACTTTGAAATCGCATTACCACCGGTGCAAACATCGCATCGGCCGCTGAAAATTCGCCGTACAAAAATGGAGACGTTGTTTTGGCGCCAAACTGGGTACGCGCCTCACGCCAGATTGTCTCAATGCGGGCAATGTTATTGGCCACCTCGGGCGTCATGCCATGGCCCGGCAGGGTGGCGCGAATATTCATCGGCATATAGGTGCGGAGCGCTCTAAAACCCGCATGCATTTCGGCTACGGCGCAACGTGCGTGATTGCGCGCAGCAGCACTGCGAGGCCAGATGGCGTGCTGCGGAAACGCTTCCGCCACTGTCTCGAAAATGGCGGTCGATTCCCAAGTGGATTGACCGGATTCTGGCTCGCCATTCCACAACACAGGTACCATGCGCGAAGCCGAGTATCGCGGTAAGTCGCGGTCCCATTCCGGGCTGTGAAATTTCAACATCACTTCTTCAAATGGGATGCCGAATTGCTTGAGCAAAACCCACGGCCGCATCGACCATGAGGAATAATTTTTATTGGCAATGACGAGCTTGAGGGACATTAATTATTCCAATTTTTATGGCGCATTGTATTGTGCGGTAGGTGGCGCAGCTTTTTGATGCAGAGGTGTGAAACAGATTTTCCGTTCCTCTGCATTTTTCCGCGCTGGCGCGGAACAAAGCATTTATCGACCCGCGCCGTTGCGAAGGTTTTGGTATTTCGCACGGCCTGAATCCTCGCCCATGTAGCCGGTCACGACGGCCTCCATGTCGCTTGCGCTGCCAAAAATAGCCGGAAACGGGTCGGGCGAAATGTTGGGCAGGCTCATTGAGCGCACATTATCGCGGGTGATAAGTTTGCCGGGAAGTCTTTCAAACACCGCCGCTTGCAGCATTGAAAGTGATGACCCCAAACCGATCACAAGGCGCCGCTTGCCGGTCAGCAAGGCCACAAAGTTAATCAGTTGTTTCAACGTATAAACTTTGGGCCCCACCAAGTGATAGGTTTTGCCAAAAGTTTCAGACCGTGCCAAGCTCTCGGCAATGGCGCGTGCCACATCCTCGACCCAAACAGGTTGAAATTGAGCATTGGCAGACCCCAACGGGATCACCGGAAACATTTTGACCAGGCTGACAAACATATTCAGAAATTTATCATTTTCGCCAAACACAACCGAGGGCTGGAATATCGTCACGTGTAGCGAGGGGTTGGCTTTTGCCACCGCCAGCACGTTGGCCTCGCCGCGTCCGCGAGACTGCAAATAGACGCTGGGGCCGTGCGGATCGGCGTTAAGTGCGCTCATCTGGATCAAACGCGCCACATCCGCTTTCACACAAGTTTCGGCAACCAGCTTCGGGAATTGCGCGTGTTCGCGTTCAAAATCGCCGTGCAGAATACCAATCAAATTTATCACGGCGTCATGTTCTTTTACCAGTCCCAGCAACACCTCGGCGTTATGCACATCCGCCTCGACCACATCGACAGTGGGCAAAATCAGCAGATGCTTGCTACGTTCACGCAGCCGCGTCGGCACCGTCACAAAATAGCCGCGAGCGGTTAATTGGTCCGCTACCGATGCGCCGATGAAACCGGAGCCGCCTAGCAATAAAACTTTTTTTATATTCATGGGATGTTGTTAAATTTTAGTCAATGCGCGGTGTGGCATAAAGAACAGTGGTGGTTTGCTCGGCGCCAAGCGCGGAATTTGACAACGAAGCCGTGCCGTCGTTGCCGCCAGAATTGGCTGTGTTGCCGGTAGTGGCGGTGCTGGCAGTACTGACCGTGCTACTTGAGATCGAATTAAAAACAGCGCCGGGAGCAGAATTCGAAACAGAACTGCGCGCGGGAACATTGCCCATCATTTCTTTCAGGCTTATCTTGGGGGCACCCATTTGTCGCGCGTAAAACCAGGCATTGGTCATGACTTTTTTAACATAGTCACGCGTCTCCGCGAATGGAATGGTTTCTGCATAAATCGCGCCTTCAAGCGGCACCTCGGCACGCCAGCGTCGGGCGCGCCCGGGGCCCGCGTTGTAGCCGGCAGTGGCAAGCACCGGGTGGCCGAGGTCGTCGAGTACATGACGAAGATAGTAAGCGCCCAGATTCAAATTGGTCGGCACCTCAATGATTCGCTCCATCGGTAAATCTTTCATGCCCACGCGGCCTGCGACCCATCTCGCCGTGGCCGGCATCAGCTGCATCAGGCCCATCGCGCCCACGCGCGAGTGGGCGTCGGCCATGAAACGACTTTCTTGACGAATCAGGCCGTACATCCAGGCTTCGTCGAGCTGATTGGCACGCGCCTGAGTTTGCATATCGGTGCGATAAGGCATCGGAAAACGCTGCGTAAAATCATGCTCGACCGAAGTCCGATCAGCCGCATTGATCGCACGATCAGGAATGTTGGCTTGCCGCGCAATCTCTGCCGCCGCGAGTAAATCCCGATCATTCATATTACGAATCGCGAAATGCCATTCGCGCACGCCTTCGGTTTTCATTTCAAGCCGATACAACGCCAGCGCGCGGCGCATGGCGGGCAAACTCAAGATCCGTTCTAAATCGATTCGGCTCGGTTTGTAGCTCTGCCAATTGGGTGCAATCGGCGCGCCCAGCTCTTCCGATGCCAGCACCCCATAAAAACTATTTTCTCGCGCCAGTAAGGCGCGAATTGGCTTGGCGGCAGCCAGGTTGCCTGCTTGCGCATAAGCGCGCGCCTGCCAGTAGCGCCAGGCACTATCGCGCCGCTCGCCGACCGACATCGCGTCAATCGCCACACTTAGCGCGTCCCAATTACCGGCACGCAGGGCTGCTCGTGCTTTCCAGCCCGCCTGCATGTCATTCAATTCGAATGGCGTTCCTGAAGTCGCGGGCGCTGCCGAAGCAGAAGAAAGACGAAACCACGCCAACGCATTGGCGTCGTGCTGCATCGCGCCATATTGGCCTATTTGCGCCCACGCGTATGCCTGATCAGCAGCGTCGAGGGTTTTGCCGCTTTGCTGCAGCAGCGCGGCTGCGCGTACGGCGTCGCTTCTGGCTAAACGCGTGATTGCAAATAAAAAAACTTCCACCGATGGCGGTGACTTTGCGTTAACTTGTTGAGCGCTCAAATATTTTGCAGGATCAGCGCTGGCGCTCGCCACCGCGCGATCAAGGGCGGCTGAAAACTGTCCTGATGTGGTGGCAAAGGCCGCGCTGCGGCGAGCATCGTTAGGCTGATTGGCCTCAAACGCGCGACGCACCCGTGACCACACGTTTTCGTTCGTAATCGCGGCGGAGTCGAATGCCGATTGAAATGCCGCGTAGCAGTTCTCGGACGAATTTTTGCCTGCTAACCATGCGGCTTTTATTTGCGATTTTGCCTGCGCGATATTTTCTTTTGCCAATTCATTTTGCGGCCTCCGGTTGAGTAAATAGCGCCACTGATGGCAGACTACTTCGCTATCTTCAGTAGTGAGTTTCGCGAATTCAGGCTCAAACTGGTCCCATGCATCCAGTGCGCCCAGCACTTTTAACCAGTCACGGCGGAGCGGATCGGCCAAGGGTGTTTCCTGATGGGCATTCAAAAAGGCGCTGATTTCATTGGCGCGCCCGACCGCAAAAAATCCTGCAGGTGCCCCCGCATTTTGGCGCGACAAATTGGCGCTTAACCACCAGTAGTCCACATAGGCCGAAAGCGGGTGGCCGGACTTTGATATCGCAACTCGGGCCGCGTCCAGCGCCGCCAGATCGCGTCGGTCAAACGCGGCACGCGCGGCAACAACATCTTTATCTGAATTCAAGGGTGAGGGATTGGCAACGGAGAGCAGAACGGGTGCGGCTTCAAAGGGCCGCGGAGAATTTGATGCCTCGATTGCGGACGAAGCGCGCGCTGCCGCGCCATCGACTTGCGCGAATTTGTCTGCAGCGGAAGCCGGGAAGTTGCTCACCATCATTGAAATGATGGTCACAGCCGCGTAAAAAACCAATGATGACGCTTTGCTGGACCAGGTAGGAAGCGGTCGCGCTGTGATTTGTGTTGTTTGTGGCATGTGACAACTGACCGCGTGCTCGCTCGCTCGAATGTAGGTTGTATTAGCGGCGCTCTTCTGTAGACCTGCTCTGATTTCGCGTTTCACTTGTATGAATCCAGTCAAGGTTACGGGAATTGGTTTATCAATATTGCCGGTTTGGATGCAGTTTGCAATAAAGCCGCATCAAGTCTGGATTAATGACAGTGCTTCCGTGCAATTATCATTTTATAGTCATGCCAAGGCTTGTGCGAGCTGAGGTGTTTTCGCTAAGGCTTGTGCGAGCTGAGGTGTTTTCGCTGAAAGTGTTTAAACGCACTCTAAATACTGTCCCATGCGCGTTTTTGACGTGACCCATGACGATAGCAACGCCAAGCATATCAACCTATTTAACGCGAAATTTAAAAAAGCGATGACCTATGGATTTTTTTGACCCACAATTTTGGACTGCGCTGATGACCATCATTGGCGTAAATATTGTTTTGTCGGGCGATAACGCGGTCGTGATTGCCTTGGCATCACGAAGTTTGCCCGCCGACCAGCGGAAGAAAGCTATTTTTTGGGGTAGCGCTGCAGCTATTATCCTGCGCGTCATTTTGACCGTGTTTGCGGTCAAAATGTTACAACTGCCCTGGCTGAAGATTGTGGGTGCCTTATTGTTGCTGTGGATTGGCGTCAAGCTACTGATTCCGGAAGATGATGATGCCAATATCGCCGGGCATGAGCATTTGGGCGCGGCGATTAAAACCATCCTGATTGCAGATTTGGTGATGAGCCTAGATAACGTTATTGCGGTTGCGGCGGCGGCTAAAGACAATATTGTGCTGTTGGTGCTCGGCTTGACCATCAGCATCCCGTTGATCATTTTCTCGAGCACGATTTTGCTGAAATTGATGGATCGGTTCCCGATTATTATTACGATCGGTGCGGCGCTGCTTGGGTTTGTAGCGGGCGATATGTTGATTACGGATCCCGCGACGAAATCCTGGGTCGATCAGAACGCAGCGTGGATGCAGTTCGTCATCCCTGCGCTGGGTGCAGCATCTGTGGTCATATCGGGACAGATATTAGCAAGGCATGCCAGTTAACGATGCAATCACGCTCTTATCTCGTCTTGATCGTTCACATGCAGCTTATCGACGTTTTACAAAAAAGCAAAATACTGTGGAGTTGACATGTTAGAGGGGTGAGGTGTTTTAAAGGTTGTGCGAAGTAATCAATAGGCAATCGTAAGATCTTAATAACGGCAGGTGTACCAATAAAAATATTTATAAAAAATTAACGATGTTTTTTGGAGGAGTTTTAAATGAGTGAAGTGATCAGTAGCGATGCGAAACCGGTTATTAATCGTTGGATTCAGCTTTTTCTGGGCATCATCTGCATGGCGATGATTGCAAATTTACAATATGGCTGGACCTTGTTTGTCAATCCGCTAGATGCTAAGTACGGTTGGGGTCGTGCCGCGATTCAATGGGCCTTCACAATCTTTGTTGTCACTGAGACTTGGCTAGTGCCCATCGAGGGTTATTTGGTAGACAAATTCGGCCCAAGCCCGGTAGTGATGTGGGGCGGCATTCTTGTGGGCATTGCTTGGGTAATGAACTCTTTCGCCAGTTCACTCACCATGCTCTATGCTGCTGCAGCGGTTGGTGGCATCGGCGCAGGAGCTGTGTATGGCACGTGTGTCGGTAATGCGTTGAAGTGGTTTCCTGATCGTCGAGGTCTCGCGGCCGGTTTGACTGCGGCGGGGTTTGGCATGGGTTCAGCGCTCACCATTATTCCGATTCAGGCCATCATCACAACCAACGGCTATGAGGCGGCTTTTTTATATTTTGGCATTGGCCAAGGCGTGATTGTTTTCCTGGTCTCGTTTGGCCTGCTAGCACCTAAAAAATCAGATGTGCCACAAGTGGCCGCCCTGATGCAAACCAAACGTGACTACACATGGAAAGAGATGATAAAAACGCCGGTTTTCTGGCTCATGTACGCGATGTTTGTCATGATGGCGCTCGGCGGTTTGATGGCAACAGCACAGCTTGGTCCGATCGCCAAAGATTTGAAAATTGCAGACGTACCTGTTTCGATCATGGGCTTGACTTTGCCTGCGTTAACGTTCGCGTTGTCTATTGACCGTGTGTTGAACGGCGTTACGCGCCCATTTTTTGGCTGGGTATCGGACAATATTGGTCGCGAGAATACGATGTTTATCGCTTTTGGCATTGAGGCGGTCGGCATTGTGTTGCTGGCTAATTTTGGCACTGATCCGTTGATGTTCGTGATTTTAACCGGCCTCGTATTTTTTGCCTGGGGCGAAATTTATAGCCTTTTTCCGTCAACCTGTGGCGATTCTTATGGGTCTAAATTTGCCACAACAAACGCAGGCTTGCTGTACACGGCCAAAGGAACCGCAGCGATTCTGGTCGGGTTTACAAGCTACATTACGCAGTCGACAGGAAGCTGGCACGCGGTATTTTATTTAGCGGCCGGGCTCAACGCTTTGGCCGCGGTGCTCGCGTTATTTGTATTGAAACCCATGCGCAAGAAAATGACGATCGCGTCATAAATATTGTCTCGACCGATATCGAGGACTCAACCTTGTACTGCACGTGTATTAAGGCAGCCCGTTGGGCTTAAGGAAAATCGGCTACAAAATGATTTGGGCGGTGCATATTTCTCCGACTATCTTGCCAATCGAAGCATTATTGGCACCGATGGTCGAGAAAACCTGCCCTCGCCTCTATCATTTCCCGTTACTTTAAGCCCGACAAGCTGCTAGCCAATATCCGGGATACTCAATAAGGTTTATGTGCTGGTTGGCGTGCTACTGCGCTTGATAGATAGTTGGTGTGTTCAACACCAAAAATTAGTTGGTGCGTAACTCAGCCACGCGCTTCTTCTGCTTCATGCGCGAAAGTGTTTCCGCGGATAAATTCAAATGCGTGGCGACTTCCTTCATCGGGATGCGACCGTAGAGATTTGGATACTTGCGGATAAATCGTTGTAGCCTGCCTGAAGCATCGAGTAAGTGTAGGGTAATCGTGTGTGCCATAACTTCGGACATGAGATGCATTACTTCATATTCAAAGTCGCTTTTGGCGGTGGGATGGCGCTCCAGAAATTCCACCCACGCTTCCATTGGCAATTTTGCGACTCGTGATTTTGTTACAGCGCGAATCGAATAAGGAGCGGGCGTGCGTAGTCGCCACGCGGCGTAGCTCGTATCCATATCATCTTCGACTGAAAAGCGCAGAATAATTTCTTTGCCTTCCTGATTGGCGACCACTCGCTTCAACGCGCCCTCCAATACAAAATACTGTTCCATATCGTGATCGCCCTGACCCATCAGAAGCTCACCTTTTTTATAGTCGGCGATAACCAGAAGCTTTTCCAAATCCTGAAATGCTCTCGGCTTCAAGGTGCGCAGCACGATGTTGCGAGCAAGCGCCAGGCGCAACATATCTCGCTGCGGGTGAGTGATAAGTAGTGTCATGGCCGCCTCAATCGAAAAAGTGGTGATGAGATGAGAAAAACAGGCAAAAGTAGCAAATCAAGTGAATATGCCACCATAACCTTGATGAGGCAAAAGTAGCAAATCAAGTGAATATGCAACCATAGCCTTGATGGGAGTCAAGGCGAAAGCATAGCGTCATTTTTATCATGTCGCTTCTGTTAATAATGTGCATTCGGTAAAAGTGATTAGATACAAAAATTGCTACAACGTTGATGCAAATCAATGGTGTCCGCGAGCCGTTCCTAGTTATCACCACCCGCCAATTGCGTTAAAAAAACTCTTATTCGCTACTTCGATCACCTCTATCAAAAGCCCACCAACTCTCCACTCTCCCAATTTCTTGGCGGCAAATTTGATATCCATAGCGCGAGGCATCCCAGCATGACAACCGATGCAGCATCCACCCCCACGACCGACGGCTTCCATTTGGTTATTGATGCCTTAAAGCTCAACGGGCTCAATACGATTTATGGCCTGCCCGGCATTCCAATTACCGATCTCACTCGCATGGCACAGGCGGAAGGTATACGGGTAATCTCATTTCGTCATGAGCAAAACGCAGGCAACGCTGCTGCCATTGCGGGCTTCATCACCCAACAGCCCGGTGTGTGCCTGACGGTATCCGCGCCTGGATTTTTAAATGGTTTGACCTCACTCACAAACGCCACCACCAATTGCTTTCCAATGATTTTGATCTCAGGATCAAGTGAGCGCGAAATTGTGGATTTGCAGCAGGGTGATTATGAGGAAATGGATCAATTGGCCATCGCCAAACCGTTGTGCAAGGCTGCGTTTCGCGTCCTCAACGCAGAAGACATCGGGGTTGGCGTCGCGCGGGCCATCCGCGCAGCGGTATCGGGCCGACCCGGGGGCGTGTATTTGGATATGCCCGCAAAATTATTCGGACAAGTTATCGATGCCGAGGCGGGCCGCCGATCACTGATTAAGGTCGTCGATGCAGCCCCGCGTCAAATTCCCGCGCCCGAGGCGGTGAGCCGCGCGCTCGATTTATTGAAAAGCGCCAAACGCCCGCTCATTTTGCTTGGCAAAGGTGCCGCCTATGCGCAAGCCGATGCCAGCATTCGCGAGCTCATCGAGAAGACCGGTATTCCGTATCTGCCGATGTCCATGGCTAAAGGTATTTTGCCCGATACCCATGCGCAGTCAGCCGCTGCAGCACGTTCATTCGTGCTGCCGGAAGCCGATGTGGTGTTACTGATTGGCGCCCGGCTGAACTGGCTGCTCTCGCACGGTAAAGGCAAAACGTGGGGAGGCAAAACGCATAAAGAGTGGGGTGGGCAAGCCTATATCCAAATCGATATTTCGCCCACCGAGATGGACAGCAATGTGCGCATTGATGCGCCCGTAGTCGGCGATATTGGTTCGTGTGTCGCGGCGCTGTTGGCCCATGTTGACGGGCAATGGATCAAGCCCGAAGCCGCGTGGTTAAGCGCAATTGCCGAGCGCAAAAGCAAAAATTTAGCCAAGATGGCAGAGGCCCTCGCAAAAGACCCGTCGCCGATGAATTTTTACAGTGCGCTGAATGTGGTGCGCGACATCATTAAAGCCAACCCCGATGCGATGCTGGTCAATGAAGGAGCCAACGCTCTTGATTTCACCCGCAGCATTGTTGATATGTATCAGCCGCGTAAACGCTTGGACGTGGGCACTTGGGGCATTATGGGTATCGGCATGGGATTCGCGGTGGCCGCAGCGGTGGAAACAGGGCAGAATGTGATCGCCATTGAGGGCGATTCCGCGTTCGGTTTTTCCGGCATGGAAGTCGAGACCATCTGCCGCTACAATTTGCCCATATGCGTGGTGGTGATGAATAACAATGGCGTCTATCGAGGGACAGATGTGAATCCCACCGGTGGTGCTGATGTTGCGCCGACAGTTTTTGTGAAGGGTGCACGCTACGAAATGTTGATGGAAGCATTCGGCGGCGTGGGGGTTAAAGCCTGTACGCCTGCCGAGCTACGGACTGCAATGGAAGTTGCCATCCGCTCGAAAAAGCCCACGCTCATTAACGCGATCATCGATGAAAC
>ENA-OBIO01001221-OBIO01001221.1-metagenomes-genome-assembly--contig:-NODE-1221-length-10761-cov-2.93779_pt1 | contig 10761 bp, 12 predicted proteins | sample MGYA00153383_OBIO01 | MGnify analysis MGYA00153383 | reverse complement strand
ACTTTTACCAACAAAATAAGAAACTAACGCAAAAACCAAAGCATAACAAAAAGAAAGCAACGGAACGCTTTCGGCATGAAACATTGTTTTCAGAATTTCAAACGAGTTGAGGCTCGTCAGTTGCATCCCAAATTTTTCATAAGTGCTCGTGCCTGCTACATAAATTATAAAAGCAATCACCAAAAGACTCGAAAAAATAATTTGACGAACAAAAACTGTATTAAATTTTCCGAACCAAATAAAAATATGCTTAAAAGTATCTTCAAAATTATAAATGACTTTCAAATCAATATTCGAGTTAAAGTTTTCGTCTGAGATTTTTATGTCTAAGTTTTTATTAAATCCTTTTCGGTTTTTATAAAACGGATACCAACCAAAATACAAAATAATCAACAACAAATTGAGTAATATAAAAATGCCGCGCAACGTCTGACCAATACCTGTGTGGCGCGTAATATTGCCTTCTATGATTGCTGCAAAAACCAACATGGGTAGTAATCCTAAAAAAATATTCATGGCATAGCGCGCCGATTTTTTAAAAGAAGCCGCGCGCGATAATGTTTTCGGAAAAATATAACCCGTTCCTAAAGTAATTCCGGCAGCCGTGCCGATTACAATGGCTGAAATTTCTAAAATGCCATGCATCCAAATAGTTAAATTCGCTTCAGCCAATAAATGATGTCGCGCAAAGAAATTTAGAAATGCGCCCACGCGCACACCTTCAAACATCATTAAAGCAATGGAGCCAACGCCTGCTAAAATCCCAACTAAAAAATATGAAAGGCAAACTTCTATGTTATTGAACATTATACCAAAAGTCATGTCTATGCGTCCAGACTCTTTATATACTTTCATTGGATCGCCCGATTTTATATTTTCTTCTGTCATTCGGACATAAGAATCCCCTAAAACACTCGCTGCAAATTTTTCATCTAACTGACTGGAATAATATCCTATTAAAAAAGCAAAAATAAAAAATACTACCGCCCATAGAAAATTCCATCGTGTTTGATAAATAGTATAAGGTAATTTTTCGGTGTAAAAATCTGTGAGCGACACGCGCAAAGACGAAACAAAACCAAATTTTTGCTGTAAACGCACAGTCAGTTGGTTAGTGAAGCGAGAAATATTACGCGTTTTAAAAAAAGTACGCGCCACTGAAACATCATCAGCGTTATTTTGCAAAACGTCGTACAGTTTATATGTACTAACATCTTTATAATTCAGCAACGATTCCACTTCGCGCCATTTTTCTACGTTTCTACTTATAAATTCTTTTTCTTTCATCAATCATGCATTTCTAAAATCAAAACGAAAATAATCGCCAAAACAATTACAAAATACAAAAACGAAATTATTTTTTATCAAATCATAAATTAAGTTCTAAATTTGTCCCGATCCATAAATAAATACGCGATTGATTAATGATAGAACTCCCAATAACACAAAATGTTATAGCAGAATATAAATTAGCACCCCTTGGCAAAAGAATTTTTGCGCAGATATTAGATATAACTGCGTATTTAATATTTTGGTTGATTCTAATGTTATTAAGTTCCATGCTAAGCATCAGAATGTCTTTATACTATCAATTTATAGGTTTCATTAGTTTTGTGGGCTATCCGATGTATTACGCATTGATGGAAGCATTGAACAAAGGTCAAACTCTGGGTAAATTAGCTTTAGGCATTCGCGTCGTCAATCAGCAAGGTGATATTTTAACTTTTTCTCAAACAATTTTGCGAGGCATTTTACTTTTAATTGATCTTCTTTTGTCTTTCGGTGTTATTGGTTGTTTATTTATTACGGCCACCCGAAATCGGCAAAGAATTGGTGATTTAGCCGCTGCCACGCTTGTTGTTGAAACTATTCCGATTCAAAGAAAATCTTTACTCGATAATTATTCTGAACAAACGCTGTATAATCGAACGCCAGAATTTCCGAATGTGCGATTTTTAAAAGAAGACGACGTTGTTTTAATTAAAGAAGTTATTGCGCGATACGATAAATCGCATTCAATTTCAGATGCGAATGCTTTAAATTTAACGTATAAGAAAGTGTGTCTAATTTTGGGCGCTAAACCAAGTTCAAATAATATTGCTTCACAATATTATTTTTTGATAGAAATTATTAAAGATTATATAGTAGCAACGAGATAAAAAATTGCTTAGGAAATATATAAAAATAGAAAGTAAGAATAGATCTCAGTTTACTCTAAACCTCAGTACAAATCTTTAAGCGAAATAGGGCAATTGTTCATTGCTTCTAAAATAATTACAGAGTCTTCACCGAGATACATTTTTGGCATCCACGAACCATCTTTTTGTTTCGACCAAACTGAAACGCGTTGAATATCTTGGTCAATGAGAACATATTCTTTGAAACTTGGAATCGTGGCGTACATTTCAAACTTAGTCGTTCTATCGTGTTTACTCGTACTTGGAGAGGAAATTTCTACAACAATTAATGGATTGGTAATCGTATCATTTCTATCTTCAAAATATTCTGGCACCTCGCAAATAACTACAGCATCCGGATAAACTATTTTATTATAAGAATTAATCCTAACTTTAGTATCGCTGTTACTAATTTTAAGTTTCAATAAATTTTTTATCAGAAAAAATCCTATTAGGATAGATATTTTAGTAGCTAAAAGATTGTGTTTGATAGATGCGCCTTCAATAGGTATAATTTTACCTGAATGATATTGGTGTTTGTAAATTGATTTTTCTTCTAACTTATAATATTCTTCGACAGAGTAAAGTCTCTCAGGTGTGCTGTGCTTTTTAGTTTTAATATTCAATGCAGTAGCTATCATTATCTTAAAAATTTAGTCAAAATTAATCTATTTAATCCGTTTAAAAAAAGATTCCAAAATTTTTCATTCCTGCATTAAAATTCTACTGTTGTTGAAAAACGTAGCGCACAATATTGGCGCCCATCTCTAATGCTTTTGTCCGAATCTCTTCTGGATCATTGTGTACATCATCCCAACCGTCACCCAAATCAGATTCGTAATTATAAAAAGCAACCAATCTGTTTTTATAAACTAAACCATAACCCTTCGGTGGTTTTCCATCATGCTCGTGAATTTTGGGAATGCCGTTTGGAAATTCATATTTTTGGTGAAAAATCGGATGACTGTAAGGCAACTCTACGAGATCAAGTTCGGGAAAAACTTTTTTAATCGCTACGCGAATGTATGGATCCATGCCGTAATCATCATTGATAAATAAAAACCCTCCACCCAACAAATAGGCGCGCAAATTTTCAGATTCTTGCGTATTGAAAACCACATTACCATGACCTGTCATGTAAACGAATGGGTGATTAAAAATTTCTGGGCTGCCAGCTTCAACGGTCGCATATTCTGTTTCGAAAGAAGTTCCGAGATTTTTATTGCAAAAAATTGCTAAATTTTTGAGCGAATTAACATCATTATACCAATCGCCGCCACCGTTATATTTTAGTAAAGCAAATTTTAGCGTCGGTTTAGATTTGAACGCAAAAATCGAAACTATAACAACTGAACCAGCTATTATTTTAATGAGTAATTTTTTTGCTTTTCTTTTTCTGGTGTCTGACATTTAAATAGGTTTTAAAAAATCAAGAAATTATAAATTCAAAAGCGCAATTGTATGCGCTGCTACAACTCCCGCTGTTTCGGTTCGCAAGCGCCTGTTGCCAAGACTTATGCTAATGAAATTTTGTTGCTCAGCTTTTTCAACTTCCGCAGTGGTGAAATCACCTTCGGGTCCAATCAGTATAACGCAATTAGTATTTTTTTGGTACAAGTTTTTTAACAATGGCAGCGAATTACTATTACAATGCGCAATAAATTTTTGTTCCACATCTGGAACATTTTTTAAAAATTGCTCAAATGTTTGCATGGCGTTTAGTTTTGGCAAAAAACCACTCAAAGATTGTTTCATGGCAGAGACTAATAGTTTTTCTAATCGCTCTGGTTTGATAACATTCCGCTCGCTGCGTTGCGAAACTAACGGCGTGATGGATTGAATTCCTATCTCTGTGGTTTTTTCTAAAAAATATTCGAAGCGTTCAATATTTTTTGTTGGGGCAATTGCCATATTTAAATAACTCGATATGTTAAAGTTTTCTATGATTTTTAAAAGTTTTAACGCACATAATCGCTTCTCAATTTGAATAATTTGTGCTTCATAAATCTTACCATCACCGCACGTAACGTGAACAATATCATTGAGTTTTAAACGAAAGATTTGTGTCGCGTGTGCAGCTTCTTCTTCGCTTAAAATGACAACATCGTTTTCGATTTTCGAAGTATAAAATAATTTCATTGTGAATTAGTTTAAGTTTTTTTTAATATAAAATTTGATATTTAAAAAAAGAAACTATCTTTGCAGAGTATTTAAAAGTATTACATAATCTCGACAATTTAACATCCCATGAGTCTCAACTTTTTACTGTTCACTTTGTGTGCCTTGTTCTTAGCAACTACTTTATTTGCCAAGAAATTTTCTGACCAAAACGTTAATATTTAAACTGATTCAAAGTTCTGTCCCAAAAAAATGCCTTGCTTCGTGCAGGGCATTTTTTATTATATCTCTTCTGGTGCAGTTTTATAAATCCAAAAAGAATTGAGTATTCTCGCGCTTTGAATTTGAATAATTTGTTGATTAATCATTTCTAAAAGCGCTAAAAAGGTAACTACAGCGTGCATTCTATCTTCCAAATTTTTAAAAACATCTGCAAAATCGAGTTTACTTTTTCTATCCAACTGTGCTAACAAAAAGACGCGCTGCGTTTCAATCGAATATTTATATTCCGCAACTTCGTGAATGAAGGTGGATTTTTGCGTTTCAAATTGTTTCAACAATCGTTCAAACGTTCTAAGCAATTTAAATAAGGTCAAATTTTGAAGTTCCACGTCCACTAATGCAGTGGTTGCTAAATTTTGCAACTCTTCCGTCACGTTACCGCGCTCTTCACGCAAGGCGCGATCGGTTTCTAATCGTCGCATTTCGTCTAAAATATCTTTAAAGCGTTTGTATTCTAAAAGTTGATTGGTTAATTCTTCTCTCGGATCAATTTCTTCGCCTGCCTCATTTATTACTTGTCTTGGAATAAGCATCTTTGCTTTAATGCGCATCAGTGTTGCCGCAACGACAATAAAATCGCCAGCTAAATCAATATTCATTTCTTTAGCGGTGTGCATATAGTTTAGAAAATCACTCGTAATTTGCGCAATCGGAATATCATAAATATCGAGTTCATCGCGTTCGATAAAAAACAAAAGCAAATCGAATGGACCCTCGAACTTTGCAATTTTAATATTAAATGACTTATTTTGCTGCATATATTGCATTACGCGAATCACCTTTCTGACAATTTGCTGCAAATATCTTTATTTTTAGATAAATTTGTGCATGGAATTTTTAGTTCAACATATTGAGGCGTTAATTTTTACAGCTACCGAGGCAATTCCGTTGCATGAAATTCAAAATATTTTGAACGCAACATTTCAAACGGCGTTTAAAGAAGAACAAATTTTAGAATCTATAGAGATATTGAAAACGCGATATAAACGGTCAGAATTTGCGTTTGAAGTAATTGAATTGGCGCAAGGTTTTCAATTTCTTACCAAACCTGCTTATCACGCCGCAGTCAATACGCTTTTGCGACAGAGTTCTAAAAAGAAACTTTCGCAAGCAACATTAGAGACTTTAGCTATTGTGGCATACAAACAACCTATCACGAAAACAGAAATTGAAAATATCCGCGGCGTTGCGTGCGATTATGCGATTCAAAAACTACTCGAAAAAGAATTAATCAGTATTACAGGCAGATCGGAACAAGTTGGCAAACCACTATTGTATGGCGCATCAGAAAAATTTATGGCGTACTTCGGCATAAAAGATATGCGCGATTTACCTAAGCTCAAAGATTTTAAAGTTTTCGAGAATGCAATTGGAGAGTTTGAAAACTCTTAAACAATAGATTGCAAATTAGTGTTTTAATATTAATTCTAAATAAGGAAAAATGACGGACGTAGAATTTAAAATAGAAATCATAAATCCATCAAATATCGAGATTATTATTCCATTGTTGCAGCAACTCAATAATACGATTTCTGAAGATGTTTTAAAAGCGCGGCTTTCGGAAATGGTAAAAAATAATTACCGATGTATAGGGGTGTTTGAGGAAAAAAAACTCATTGCGATCTCAGGCGTTTGGGTTTTACATAAATACTACATCGGCAAACATATTGAACCCGATAATGTGATTGTTGATTCTAATTATCGGGGAAAACGCATTGGCGAGATGTTATCTAAATGGATTGATGATTTTGCCAAACAGGAAGAATGTTTAGGCACTGAACTGAATGCTTATGTTACAAATAGTAGTGGAGTACGATTTTGGTTGAATCAAGGGTATAAAATTATTGGGTTCCATTTTCAAAAAAAATATTCATGATAGAACAAGAAGGTTTAATTATTAATAAAGTAGCTGAAAGTGGTTTAATCACGCTCAATTTAGAAACGTATTTTCCGAAACAGGAATTTGCGATTTTTGATTTGAAGGATTATCTTTTCATGGAACTAATTCTGAAAGAAAAAGATTTTCGCGCGGCTTGTAAATCGCATGATTGGTCGCAATACGAAAATAAAATTCTTTTGGTGTATTGCTCAACCGATGCGATAATTCCAATGTGGGCATATATGTTAGTAGCGCAACACGCTACAAACTTTGCGCACACTATTTTTCAAGGGACGCGCGAAGAGTTTTTAAAAGCGCATTATGCACGTGTTATTTCAGAATTAAATATTTCGGAATGGAATGATAAACGCGTCGTCATTAAAGGTTGTGGCGATTTGGATGTTCCTGCTGAAGCTTACGTTAGCATCACGCGCGTTTTAACGCCCAACGTTCTATCAATAATGTACGGTGAACCATGTTCGACAGTACCTATTTATAAAAAAGCACGTTTACATTGATACGTTTGGAATCGTAATTTTTTTTCTCGATTTTAAAAACAAAATACACTTACCACAAATTTTATGGCAGTAGTAACAGCGGCGAAAAAAGAGAAGCTCATTTTTTATAGTGAAGAAGATCAATTAGAAATTCAACGCGCTTACCGCCGTTTGCTAAAAAGTATTAAATCACCTTTAGTAGGTGACGACCAATCAAACATTCGTCGCGCTTATGAACTTGCTGTTGATGCGCACAGCGATCAACGGCGCAAAAGTGGAGAAGCATACATCTTACATCCGATTGAAGTAGCGCGAATTTGCGCTGAAGAAATTGGCTTAGGCCCAACGGCAATTGTTGCGGCATTGCTGCACGATGTGGTTGAAGATACAAATATTTCACTTAAAGAAATTAAAGAACAGTTTGGCGAAAAAATTGCGATTATTGTTGACGGATTGACAAAATTAGAAGAATCACAATTCACAGAAAGTCTACAAGCAGATAATCTGAAAAAAATTGTTGGTACACTCATCGTTGATACCCGTATTGTTCTCATCAAAATGGCGGATAGGTTGCATAATATGCGCACTATGGGCTCGATGCCACAAGCCAAACAATTAAAAATTGCCGCAGAAACTGAATTTATTTATGCACCCTTAGCGCACCGTTTAGGTCTGTATAAATTCAAATCCGAGTTCATGGATTTGTGTTTAAAAATTACACACCGACAAGAATATACTGAAATTGCGCGTCAACTTAACGAGACGCGCGCGGCAAGAGAACAATATATCGAAGCTTTTATAAAACCGTTGGTCGTTTCAATTAATAAATTAGATGTTCCTTATCGCATTTCAGGTCGCCCAAAATCCATATATTCTATCTGGAATAAAATTAAACAAAAAAATGTACCGTTCGAAGATATTTACGACCTCTTCGCCATTCGGATAGTTTTAGATGTCGCCGTTGAACGCGAGCGCAATATTTGTTGGCAAGTCTATTCGGAAGTGACAAACATTTATGTGCCACTTCCAGAACGCATAAAAGATTGGACGACGCGACCAAAATCGAATGGCTATGAATCGTTGCACACAACTGTTATTGGTCCAAGTGGTAAATATGTAGAGGTTCAAATCAGAACTGAACGCATGGACGAAATTGCTGAACGCGGTTATGCGGCTCATTGGAAATACAAAGGCGTAAAATCTCAGAATGATGTTTTTGATGTTTGGCTTTCGAGTGTGCGCGAAATGATTGAAAAAGCAAACTCCGGTAACAACAGTATTGAATTTATAAACGATTTCAAACAAGCCAATCTTTTTAACGATGAGGTGTATGTTTACACACCAAAAGGCGATTTAAAAATGTTGCCAAAAGGCGCAACCGTTTTAGATTTTGCTTTTGCCATCCATACAGAGGTAGGCTTACATTGCCATTCAGCAAAAGTAAATGGCATAATGGTACCGCTAAGTTATAAAATACAGAACGCTGACCAAATTAATATTGAGACTAATCGAAAAAGAAAACCTTCGGAAGAATGGCTTTTATGGGTGATGACGGCGCGCGCGCGCGATAGAATTCGTCAATCCCTCAGAGAGGATCAAAAATTAGTCGCCGAAGAAGGTAAAGATAAATTAGGTCGCAGACTTGATAATTTAAAAGTAGATTTTGAAACGGGAGCGGAATTTTTACAAAAACAATTCGGATATAAATTACGCTCCGATTTGTACGTCGCCGTCGCTTCAGAAAATATTAATTTACAAGAAGATTTAAAAGTCTTTAAAATTGAGCGCAATAAATTTGTTTTACCCGAAGACGAAAAACCAAAACCTTCTCGCGCGGATGAACCACGCGTTTTCAACAAAACCGATACCTCACTCGAATTATTTATTAATAACGAACGCGCTTCGCAGTACAATTTTTCTCTCGCTGAATGTTGCAATCCTGTTCAAGGCGATGATGTATTTGCGTATGTTTTACCGAATGGTCAATTTAAAATTCACCGTTCAACCTGCAACAATGCCGATAATCTGCGCGTGTTTTATGGCTATCGAATTTTAGAAGCAAGTTGGGGAAGTACGCGCAGTTCGAGTTTTACGGTAGAAATTTTAATTACCGGTGTTGATGCAGGACCTGGAATGATTGAACGTTTATCGAACACTATTTCATCTGATTTAGGCTTAAACATTCGCGCCCTGCGCATCGAGGGGCATTCTGGGTTTTTTGAAGGGAAAATTAATATTGATATCACCGACACGCATCAACTTGACTTAGTTACAAAAGCATTGAAGAACATTGACGGCATCACAAATGTTATTAGGGTATAATTTTGAATAACAACTATCAACAATAATGAACTTAAAAATATTATCTCCCGAAGTCAAGCAAGAAGTCAATCAAATTTTTGCGGATTATTTAGAACGTTCAGGTTTTAGAAAAACACCCGAACGCGCTGCAATTTTAGAAGAAATTTATTCGCGTAACGATCACTTTGATGCGGAATCACTGTACATAGAAATGAAAGCAGATCGCTATCGTGTGAGTCGCGCGACAGTGTATAACACTTTAGAATTATTGGTGAATTGCGATTTGGTACAGAAACATCAATTCGGAAAAAATATTACGCTCTACGAAAAAAGTTATGGTTTCAAACAGCACGACCACGTTATCTGCACAAATTGCGGTAAAATCGTAGAGTTTTGTGATCCGCGTATTCATCAAATAAAACAACTCATGAGCGAAATGCTACAATTTAAAATTACACAACACGCGCTCAATCTTTACGGTATTTGTAGTTCTTGTGAAATAAATGGCACAGCACCAGTTACGAAAACAAAAACGGATTACGTTACAAGTGATTTGCTCTTAGGCGATTGAAAAAGTGGATGCGATTAAATAAAAATTAAAAATTAAGCAGCCGCTTTTTGAAATTTCAATTTAGTTTTTACGAATTCTTGCAGATTAAGGAAATTAGGGCAATTTGCTTTGTTTAAAAAAGCATCTTTAGAGGGCCACTTGTTAGATGGTTGCGCTTTTCAATAAAAATTGAGGGTTTGTCAATATATATCCAGCATCTATATCAACAGAAGTACAAGTTGATTGCCCTTCCATGAATAAATCAAGAAGAGAATTTTTTTTGTGAATATATTTATCAATGGAAGCTAGAGTGGTGAGATAAATAAGACATTCATTATAAGTTGTACCTACGTCAAACCAATCCAATAAATAGAGTTGGTTGTTTACAGAATTTAAATATAAAGTTAATAGAGGTGCCTCAAAATTAATAACATCAACAATTCGAATGTAAGAATTCTGCTCTTCAAAAATATTTTTTTTATTTCTTTCTAAGGTTTCCATAATTTTATAGTTTGCTGCGATATTAACTACTTTTCCTGAAAGATTCACGCCTTCAAAAGCATGAAATGTAAAGTGAAAGAAATTATTTCTTTCTGGTGGAGATGAAACACCCTCAGACTTTTCGATTTCCAATTCAGCAATGTGAGTTCCAATAGTGTTGTTTAAACCCAGTTTTTTTAGAACAAGCTCATAAAATTTTTCTGTAGCCCGTCTTTTTCTTCAAACAAAGAAATGCCATAACCTCTGCAATTTAAATCACTATTTCATAAACTTCTTTCAGGATTGATAATTTTGACAGGAGGAAACTTTTTTCATCATAAGTTTCAAACACCCAGCGATAAGGGGTTATTTCTTTTTCTAAATAGCTTTTGGGTGGGCAATTATCATACTTATCTAAATATTCTTGGTATTTAAATTTATTAGTTGGCATAGTCTGTTACATTACGAAACAAAACT
>ENA-OBIO01001220-OBIO01001220.1-metagenomes-genome-assembly--contig:-NODE-1220-length-10778-cov-2.68386_pt1 | contig 10778 bp, 10 predicted proteins | sample MGYA00153383_OBIO01 | MGnify analysis MGYA00153383 | reverse complement strand
TATAGCAGCCGGAAAATTTCCAGATTCTGTCAAACCTAAAAATGCACGGGCACTTATGAAACCAAATGTTGAAGTAGCCAAGGCGTGTAAAATAGCCGCAATAGACCAACCTACAATTGAAATTGTATATCCAATTTTTGTCCCAATTTTATCTATCACGCGACCAAAAATGAGTAAACCCAGTGCATAAAAAGCAGAAAAAGTTGTTACAATGTGTCCGTAATCCGTTTCTGTCCAACTAAATGCTTTTTCTAAAGTTGGTTTGAGTAAACCAATTATTTGTCTATCGAGATAATTTATTGTAGTTGCAAAAAATAAAAGTGCAACAACAGTCCATCTGTATTTACCCATTATTTTTAATTTTTTTAATGGTTTCAATACAAAATCGCACTTTTTCAGAAACTTCATCTGCAGTTGCACCTTTTGGAAATAATTTTGAACCCATACCCACGCATACAACGCCAGCATTGAACCATGCCGTTAAACTTTCTAATGTTGGTTCAACGCCACCCGTTGGCATTATTTTCGACCAAGACATAGGACCCAAAGCACCTTTTACAAATGCAGGGGATAAAATTTCACCTGGAAAAACTTTGACAATTTCTGCCCCAAATTCTTGAGCGCGCGAAATTTCGGTCAACGTGGCGCAACCAGAAAGCCACCCAATCATTCTACGATTACAAACGCGTGCAATATCTTCATGAAAGACTGGTGTAACTACAAAATTTGTCCCGAGTTGAATATACAGTGCCGCTGTCGCTGAATCAACAACAGTCCCTACACCTAAAATTAATTCAGGTAAGTTTACGTTCACCCATTTAACGAGGTTACCGAAAACTTCATGTGCAAAATCACCGCGATTAGTAATTTCAACTACACGCACCCCACCCTTGTAGCAGCCAATGAGTAAATCTTTAGCGCGTTCAAAATCGGGTTCATAAAACAACGGAATCAATCCTGTCTCATCAATTTTTTGATAGACTTCTAATCTTGTAAATCTTGCCATATTCGTTGTTTGTTGTTCGTTGTTTATTGTTCGTTATTCGTTGCGTGTATATTTTCATATTTGAACCCTCAAACGAACAACCAACAACGAACAACTATTATCTTTTTACGCGTCCTCCTAAATTTCCTGAAACTAAACTTTCTACTTCAGCAACGCTGCATAAATTCATATCGCCATGCACGTAATGTTTGAGTGTTGCTGCCGCAGTTGCAAATTCTACAACATCTTGGGAATTTTTATTTTGGGTTAAACAATAAATTAAACCCGCCATAAAAGCATCACCGCCGCCGATGCGATCTAAAATATCTGGAATATCGTATACTTTAGATGAATAAACGGATTGTGTATCAAAAATAAAACCTTGATAAGTATTGTGCGAAGCGGAAAGTCCTTGACGCGCCGTCATTGCAACAATTTTTAATTTCTGAAAATGCTTCGCCACTGCTTGCAAATAAGTCAGTGTTTCCGTTGCATCAATGCCATAAAATAATTTGAAAGCATCACCATCACCCATCAACACATCGCAATACTTTGTTAAATTAGGCATTATATCGGTTGGTGTTTTACCGTATTTCCATAAATTTACGCGATAATTTAAATCGCAAGAAATTTTTACACCTAATGATTGAGCAATAAAAAGTGCTTCTTCTATTGCATCGGCAGCACATTGTGAAATGGCGGGCGTTATACCCGACCAATGAAACCAACTGGCATTTTTAAAAATAGTTTTCCAATCGATCATGCCGCGCTCTAAAGTTGCCATACCAGAGTTTGCTCTGTCGTAAATCACTTTTGATCCTCGCCGACCAGCACCCGATTCTAAAAAATATAAACCCAAACGTTCGCCACCAAATACCGCCGCAGAAACATCTACGCCGTGATGTTTTAAACCATTGAGGGCAGCATGACCTAAATCATTAGCTGGTACGCGCGAAATATATTGGGAAGCAATTCCAAATTGTGCCAACGAGACTGCTACATTCGATTCCGAACCACCAAAATTCATCTCCAGATTTGACGCTTGCGCAAACCTTAAATTATTTGGCGGACTGAGCCGTAGCATAATTTCTCCAAAACATACTATCATGGTTGTTCGTTGTTAGTTATTCGTTGTTCGTCGAAGATTACTCGTAAACTAACAACGAACAACCAACAACGAACAACTAAACTCCTTTTAATATTCCAAATTCTAATCCCCTAATTTCAGCCAAACCACGCAAACGGCCAATTGCCGAATAACCAGGATTCGTATTCTTTTTTAAGTCATCGAGCATCTGATGTCCGTGATCGGGACGCATAGCAATATTCACTTTTTGCAATTTCATAGCTTTGACTAATTCTTTCACAACAGCGTACATATCCACATCGCCTTCTAAATGGTTGTCTTCATAAAAATCTCCCCATTCATTTCTGCGTGTACTTCTTAGATGGATAAAATTAATACGATTAGCGAACTTTTTAACCATTTGAGGCAAATTATTTTCAGGAATAACACCAAAAGAACCTGTGCAGAAACATAACCCATTATTCAATGACGGCACAGCTTTAATCAGTACCCGAATATCTTTAGCAGTACTCACCACACGGGGCAAACCTAAAATACTAAAGGGAGGATCGTCGGGGTGAATTGACATTTTAACGCCACATTTATCTGCAACTGGAATTATTTCTTTCAAAAAATAAATTAAGTTAGTCTGTAATTTAGTTCTATCAATGTTTTTATAAGCATCTAAAGCCATTTGAAATTGTGGGATGGTGAAACTTTCTTCGCTGCCTGGTAACCCTGCAATAATATTGCGTTGCAGCAATACTTTATCAGCATCATTCATAGATGCAAATTTTTCAGTAGCTCTTTTAATATTTTCGGCAGAGTAATCTTTCTCGGCTGCTTTACGCTTTAAAATAAATAAATCAAAAGCGATAAACGCCGCCATTTCAAATCGTAGAGCCTTTGAATCATCTTCGACTGTGAAAGCTAAATCGGTGCGCGTCCAATCTAAAACTGGCATAAAATTGTAAGTGATATTTTTTATGCCGCATGCTGCTAAGTTTATTATAGATTGTTTGTAATTTTCTATAAAATCCTGAAACCCTTTGGCTTGCGTTTTAATTGCTTCATGAACAGGTACGCTTTCTATGACCGACCAAGCTAAACCTGATTCTTCGATTATAGCTTTGTGTTTCAAGATTTCTTCAATATACCATACATCACCATTCGGAATTTGATGCAAAGCAGAAACCACTCCTGTACAACCTGCTTGTTTAATATCTGAAAGTGAGACAGGATCATTTGGTCCGAACCAACGCATGGTTTGTTCCATTTTGTATATTACTTTTTTGCTCAATGGAAATTTGTTCATGCAATTTAAAAAAAATTATCAGTTCACAACTACATAACCATGCGTCGCGTAATTAGCGATATCGTCATAACTCATCCATAAATAACCACCACTACCCCATGTTTTTCCTGCCGAGTTCATAACTTCAAACATACTGCGCTCGTCATTATAGCTGACAACTATAACATAGTGCGATGAAAGTTTTTCATTAGATTTTTCATATTTCCAAGTCTTAACTTGATTTAAATTACTAAAAATTGTTTCACTCACTGGCAATTCTATTATTACAGGATGCCCGCGCAATAAGGCTTTTCGCAACTCATACACTTTTTGCTGTCCGCGCGTGGTTGATTGAAAAAGATTGAGATAGTTTTTAATTTTAAATTTCATTGCCGATTGCACCGACGGCAATAAATTATTTGAACCAAACGGAAAAATAGCTGCTGAAACTGTGCCTTGCGCCGCCAAAAAATTTAAATCGCTATCAATCGAATTTTCGGAAACATTGAGGCGAATGAAATCGGGTGAAAGATTATCCTTAAAATTAGAATTGAGATTTTGGTAATATTCAAAACAAGCTGTTGCGGCATACACGGCTGATTCATTCGCTAAAGCCATTTTTCGAGGTGGCATCATGTATGATTTTACGGATTGCTCATTTAAAAAATCGTGAGAAGTAGAACCTACACCTTCAATGTTCACTAAAAATTTTTCAATTTGCGTCGCATCAGTGATACCAAAAGAGCCACGACTTTCAACTTTTCGCGGTTTTAATTTCGGTTTTGGAATAGTGGTTTGGGCAAAAATTGAAGCAGACAAGTACGTTGCAAAGAATAATAAAAAAAGTTGCTTAGGCATAATGTAATTTCATACATAACGCTACAAGCAACTTTTTTGATATAGTGGAAGAAAATAAATTAGCTATCAGTCTTTAGATATACGAGCGGCTAAAGGCTGATAGCTAAATTTTACTGCCCTTCGAGTTTAAAACCATTCACGTTGAATTTTAAAATATTCACGTATTTATTTTCATATTTTGCCACATTATCTCCAATGTAACCATCGGTTGAAGTGCGCGCAAAAACGGGTTCAAATTTAAACTGCGTATGTAAAACAGGGCGTTGCTCACTTTGTAAATTCGGTGAGAATTTATTGCCATAGCGATACAATTCAGTCCCAAAAAACATAAGACAATCGAAACCCAAATACGCATCGGGCGAAGGCGATTTTTTATAGCGCGCTAAATATTTAGATTTAAAATCGCGCACGCTGATGTCGCTGCCATTAATATAAGTCGAGCTACTGATATGCGCATTTAAATTGGCGTAAGCTGGATACAGCGATTTATCAAAATCGAGCCATTGTGGCATTCCATAGACAACAAAATTATTTCTATTGGGTGAGGCGTTTAATTTTTTCAAGAAAGAGCTCACAAAATTTTCATTCCAAGAAGGAATAATGAGTATAAGCAGAAGGATCTAAATTATTTTCATCCGTAATATTCCACTCTTCTAATTTACCACCATTTTGCGATTGATTTATAGCGGTATTCGCATCTTGAAAATAAGTAAAACGCGCTGCTTCATTCTCGGCTGTTCGCGCAACTAAAACAATTTGAGACGCATTAAAACTTGTGCGCGCATGACGGATAATATTTTCGCAGTGTGTGCGCAAGCTCGGTTTCACTTGAATAAAGTTAGAATGCACGCCATCCACATCGCCTGAAGGGAAAAAAGGCGAAACGACAGTTTTATTATAGCGTTGAGAGAAATCTAAAAATTGTGGTATCAAATCTTTTTCGACAGGTCCAATAATTAAATCGCTATTAACGATGTCTGCGCGCGAAAACAAACCTTGAGGATTGTTACGCGAATCGATCACATTTATATTTGTTTTGTATGGTTGCAACGAAAGCGAATCAATTGCTAAACGCGCACCGGCGTAAAAATCAACAGCAAACTGCGATTTAGATGGTATCGGATTACCCTCACCATATTTTTCCCCATAAAATGGCAAAAGAAGCGTCACATTAAAAGGTGTAGCCGCATTTATAACTTCGCCTGGTTGAAGCGTGATACTACCGCCATTATTCGGATAAGTTGTATTGCCGTTATTGTCAATTATAATTCCGCCGTTTCCATTATTTGGATTTCTTGGCGTATTGGCAGAAATTGGCGGACGCGCCGTTGGATCAACATTCCATCGAATGGAATCAATTGGATATTTTTTACCACCATTTTGCCCCGTCGTATTATCCATTTTACCATTCGATGGTCTAGAATTATTAGACGATTTCGCGTTTTTTGCGCCGCCACAAGCTACGAGTGCAGCGAGTGAAATAATACAAACAGAAGCTGTAAAAAGCTGTTTAAAGTTTGGTGTGCAATTAATCATATCAGAATTTTTAGTGAATCATAGCCGTTAAGCTAAAACAAGTGCTAAAATACAATAAATTTTATTCCCATTCAATTGTTGCGGGTGGTTTTGTTGAAATATCGTACACAACTCTATTAATTCCTTTCACAGAATTGATAATTTCTGTTGAAACGGCGGCTAAAAAATCGTGTGGCAATCTCGACCACTCAGCCGTCATACCATCCGAAGAGTTTACACTGCGCAAAACAACGACGCGTTCATACGTTCTTTCATCACCCATTACGCCAACGGATTGAATCGGCAAAAGTATAACGCCTGCCTGCCACACTTGCGTGTATAGTTTCCATTTTTTTAAGTTGGCAATAAAAATCGCGTCTGCTTTTTGAAGTAGTTCAACTTTATCTGCTGTTATATCGCCAATAATGCGAATAGCGAGACCAGGTCCTGGAAAAGGATGCCTCATTAATATATTTTCTGGCAAATGCAACTCCGCTCCTACCCTACGCACTTCATCTTTAAAAAGCATTCTGAGCGGCTCAACAATTTTCAAATTCATTTTTTCGGGTAATCCGCCCACATTATGATGCGATTTAATTGTAACAGAAGGACCGTGCACCGAAACTGATTCAATCACATCGGGATAAATTGTACCCTGCGCTAACCATTTAGCGTTATTAAACTTTTTAGCTTCTCTATCAAATACATCTATAAACGCACCGCCAATGGCTTTGCGTTTTTTTTCTGGATCGGAAACACCTGCCAAAGCGGTGTAAAATTCTTCTTTAGCATCAACACCGATGACGTTTAAACCTAAAATTTTATAATCCTCTAAAACTTCTTCAAATTCGTTTTTTCGGAGCAAGCCATTATCAATAAAAATACATTTCAAGTTTTTACCAACGGCTTTATGCAACAGCAAAGCCGCTACACTTGAATCAACACCTCCTGATAAACCTAAAATAACTTCATCGTTGCCTAAACGCGCTTGCAAATCGGAAACAGACGTTTGAACAAATTTTTCGGAAGTCCAACTCGGTGTACAACCCGCAACATTAATGACGAAATTATGGAGCAGTGCTTTACCAATTTCGGTATGCGTTACTTCCGGGTGAAACTGCACACAATAAATAGGTGCTTTTTTGTTTTTATCTTCAAATTTAAAAGATGCAATCGCACCGTTTGACGTTTTCGCCAATAAAATTGTGTTCGGCGGTAGTTTAGTAACGGTATCGGCGTGCGACATCCAAACTTGTTTATTATTTTTTATGCCACGCCATAAAGCACTCACCGATTTTGTTTTTTCTACAATTGCTTTTCCATATTCGCGTTTGATAGATGCAGAAACCTCGCCGCCAAAATGTTGCGCTAAAAGTTGCGCACCATAGCACACACCTAAAACAGGAACTTTATTTACAAATGCATCGAAATCAACTGTAGGTGCTTTTTCGTCGCGGACAGAAAAAGGACTGCCGGAAAGTACCACAGCTTTTATTGATGCGTCGAGCGTAAATTTTTTATGGTAAGGAATTATTTCGGCGTAAACGTTGAGTTCTCTAATTCGGCGCGCTATGAGCTGCGTAAATTGTGAACCAAAATCGAGGATAAGAATTTTTTCGAGCATGAATTTAGTTGATAGTTGACAGTTGGCAGTTGATAGTTTGAGACATACAACTTCTTTCGATTAACAACTGACAACTGTCAACTGTCAACTGTCAACTAATTGAGGGCAAAAGTAAGTAATGCTTTGTGAATTTGTAAAACTTGTTGCGTCAGCATCTGAGAATTATCGTTGTGAATCACGAAATCAGCTAATTTTATTTTTTCAGAGTCCGAATTTTGGTTTTTTATGCGTTGCTGAACTTCTTTTTCAGAAAGCATTCCATTCGATCGCGCAACGACGCGCTGAATACGCAATGCTTCAGGTGCCGTAACTACTATAACTTTATTGAGTAAATGATTCATGTGCGATTCAAATAAAAGCGCAGATTCGTAAATAGCATAAATAAATTTTTCGGCGGCTTTATTTTTAAACCATTGTTCGGAATCAATAAAAACGGCGATGTGTACAATGCGCTCAAGCGCTAATTTTTTTTCCACATCGTTAAAAATTTGATTTGCAATTTCTTTTCTATTGAGTTCGCCATCGGGTAAATAAATTTCTGAACCCAGAATTTCGATAAGGTCGGCTTTAACTTTCTGGTCATTCACCATTAATTTTTTTGCAGCTTCATCGGATGAATAGATAGGTATATTAAGTTGTGAAAAAATCTCACACACTGTTGTTTTTCCTGAACCTATGCCGCCAGTTATACCTACTCTGACCACAATCCAAATTGTTTTAAATGGTGTCTGAAATGCCGCGCGTGCATAATTTTCCATTCATCGTAATTGAGCGCACCGAGTTTAAAGTGCATAGTTGTTATGCCAGGGTGCTCGAGAAAATAATCGTCAAAGCGTTGCAACTGATTAAACAAAAACATTTTAGAATCCTCGATATTTTGAAATTGCAACGGCATTGGGTCTTCTGGCACTTCATCAACGCGATAATTTTGTGGCATATTCACGTCTTTTTCAAAAAAATGCATTTTGCGATACGCCATTTTTTCTGCGTCGTCTTTTGTTTGCGCTGCAAACCTTCCATTCGAGTAACTGACGATATAGGCGCAATGCTCAATCATTTGTTGCGCATTCATTTTTCCCCATAGTGCAGGTGTATCTACTTTTAATTCACGGAGCTTGGTTGGAAAAATATTGTAAAGAAAGTCTTGATAATCCATATTGAAATTTATTTTAAAACGGGCATTTCTAATTCAGTGTGTCTAATTTTACCGCCCAAATAACCAGTTCGAGCAACCAACCATAAACACACAATCTAAAAAATGAGTGAAATAACAGCTAATATATTTGCTCGCTCCCATTTACGAATTATTGAAATTATTCCTACAATGGAAAGCACACCCAGAACAATTAAAGAGAGCATAGCTAATCCAGAAGATTCGGGCGTTTTAAATGGCGATGCACAAAACCCGATGTGTGCAATTGCTCCATTTCGTTTTCAAAAACATCGAGCCATAATTCACGAATCTCAACCTCACAAGCGCAGCAATCTATTGGATACAAACGCTCCATAACAAGCATCTCTGCGTTTAATTCTGTTTGAGCATCTAAACGATTAAATTTTACGACTAAATTATTTATATCGTTGGCAAATATCAATTTTTCTGCTTCAGAACCTACATGCGAACTGTATAGCCTACAAACAGTTTTCCGAATTCTGTATCGTTTAAAACAATTACTGTGTTGTTAGCTCCCGACGAAAGTTTGCGCGGATATTTTTCATGAAGCAAATGTAAGCCTTTCACCCATAATTTTCTCTTCAAATTTTCCTTTTTTGTAAACAGAATTTCCATTCACAAAAGTTTGAACTACCTCGCCTTTTAAAGTTTCACCTTCTAACGGCGACCAACCACATTTATAAAAAATATTTTTAGTGTTTACGCGGTGCGATTTATTGACATCTAATAAAACTAAATCGGCTTTGTAGCCTTCATTTATAAATCCGCGATTCGGAATTTTAAAACATTCAGCTGGTGCATGGCACATTTTTTCGACAATGCGCTCTAAACTAATTGCTCCATGGTGATAATACGAAAGCATCAGTTGTAAACCGTGCTGCACCAGTGGCAAACCCGAAGGCGCATCGAAATAGGGATTTTGTTTTTCTGCGAGTGTATGTGGCGCATGATCGGTGGCGATAACATCAATCGAATTGTTTAGAACAGCTCTAAAAACTTGTTCTCTATCGAACGCCGTTTTAATTGAAGGATTGCACTTAATTTTATTTCCGAGTGGCGCATAATCGGCTTCATCGAAAAAAAGATGATGTACACACGCTTCGGCAGTAATTTTTTTGTCGGAAAGTTTCAAACTGTTATCGAATAATTCTATTTCGTCGGCAGTAGATATGTGTAAAACGTGAAGACGCGTTCCAAGTTTTTTGGCTAAATTAATGGCATATTGCGAACTCGCGTAACACGCTTCACGTGGACGAACGAACGGATGTAATTGTGCATTTGCATTAAATTTATTTTGCTCAATATAATTTTTTACCCGCTCCGTACTCTCGCGCACCATTGTTTCACTTTCGCAGTGTGTTGCAATGAGTAGTTCGACGTTGCCGAAAAGTTTTTCTAGAACTTTATTGTTATCAACGAGCATATTACCCGTGCTACTACCCATAAAAATTTTTACACCACAGACATTTTTTTTGGAAGTAAGCATCACTTCCTCAAAATTATTATTGGTGGCACCAAAAAAGAAACTGTAATTAGCTAAAGACGATTTGGCACCAATCGCATATTTTTCTTCCAATAAAATCTGTGTAGTCGTTGTCGGAATAACGTTTGGCATCTCCATAAAAGATGTTACACCGCCCGCTACTGCTGCGCGCGATTCTGTTGCAATTGTCGCCTTGTGCGTTAAACCCGGCTCTCTGAAATGTACTTGATCATCAATGATACCTGGAATGAGATGTAAACCTTTACAATCAATGATTTCACAATTTTCGGGCGGCGAAATAGAACTTTCAATGCGTTCAATCATCGTTTTTTTAATCAAAACATCGGCATCAATTATCTTCCCGCGATTAACAACGCGCACATTTTTTAACAATTTATACATTACATCGTGTTTAATTTGGTAGAGACGCAAAATATTGCGTCTCTACTTTTAGTTTTGCGTAAATATACAAACGCCAAAAGGCAAAAGGCAAAAAGCAATGAGCAAATTTTGTAGTTTTTGCTTTCCTTTTTTGACCATCAGAAATCGTTTAAGATTTAAAAACGGGATATAATGCAGTTTAATAAGACAAAAATTGGAATTTTAGGTGGCGGTCAACTCGGAAAAATGCTGTGTCTTTCTGCTGCTAATTTGCATCTCGAAATGCACATTCTTGATAGTGCGCCGTGTTCCGCACAGAATTACTGCACACAATTTATAGAAGGTAGTTTTAAAAATTACGAGGATGTTTTAGTCTTCGGCAGAAGCGTGGATGTTAT
>ENA-OBIO01001219-OBIO01001219.1-metagenomes-genome-assembly--contig:-NODE-1219-length-10780-cov-21.0848_pt1 | contig 10780 bp, 7 predicted proteins | sample MGYA00153383_OBIO01 | MGnify analysis MGYA00153383 | reverse complement strand
TCAAAGCCGTCGCCAGGATTATCGTCTTTCCAATCGATGATTTTGAAGTCTTCGACGATGAGAACGGGGTCGTTTATTTTGACAGTGCCTTCTTGGCCATTGAGGACGATCGCTTTTTCATATTGCCGGAAGTCCATGCGTCCGCTGACGAGAATGCGATTGCCTTTGCCGAGGTATCTTTCGATCGCTTTTCCCCGACCGTTCCAAGCTTCACAGCGGAACCAGGTGACTTTCTCCACTTTGTCTCCGGTTTTGGATTTGTAGCTTTCGTCTACGGCGACATCGAAATGGGTGACGGGGGTTTCGGTTCGGGTGTCGCGGGTGATGGGGTCATTGCCGAGACGACCGAGGATGGTGATTTGGTTCAGTCCAGCGCTCATGATGAATCTCCTTCAGGGGTGAGGTTTAAGGTCCTGAAGGTTCCTATTTCATCAAGGCGTTAGCCGGGGATGGGACGGCGATTCTGCGGAGGGTGAGAACCTTTCTGCGATAGAGTTGGGCGTAGGGCCTTGAAACTAGATATTATTAAGGAATGTGCGAAGTGTTTTTGAGGTTTGTGGGTCTCGAGTGATATGGCGATACGAGGGGGATAGGGAAGCAGCCTAACGGTGTTTGACGCGGAGTGCTTCTAGAGTGGCGTATTATCAAGCGGAGTCGATGTAGTTTTCATGGGTGCTATCGATTAAGTCAAATCTTAAAGTATAAGTTTAAATGTCTCTGTTTACAGACTTTTGGCCCCCTAAGCCCCCCAATTCTGAGGGACTTAGAATCTGATTTTTCGGGTTGGCACCCCAGGATTGGAGATGGGGCACTAGGGCGATGCAATGGCTTTAAGGGTGTGTTTACACAGTAGTCCTTCACGAGGCGATTGGGGGATCGGAACTCACATTAAAACCGATCGAATGAATGTGTGTTGAAAGCCTTTTATGCTGAGAATCGATTTTAAGTAATTGGCTTGATTCCAGATTCGATCGGTAGTTTGCCAGGATATCTTCAATGTTAGCCCAGAGCGGAGAAGGTGAAGATGCTGTCACCAACTCTTGAATCGCTTGGTTCTGAGTCCCATTTTTGCCGAGTAAGCGCAGCCATAAGGTACTCCCTATAGTTGCTAATTGATGAACCACGATCAACTCTACCCGATCGAGTTTTGGTAATCGAGACACTCCCGGAATTCGAGATTTATGGGCACAAAATCCTGCGCGGATTTCCTTTGATGCAGTTGGCATGATCAGCCATAAATGCGGCAAACTAAACCGTTGGCAAAGCCTCCCGAGCGGGAATCGCTCACTTCATTACGAATCTTCCGCCAAAACCTTCCGTGCTAACTGCACCTATTTTTCATCGTCTCATAGGGCAATCTTAAATCCCGTGCGATCGCTCTTCCCTATATCCCGTCCTAGAGCATTCCCTTGTAGCACCTAGCCTACCTCCACAATCGATCGCTAGTATCCTGCTCTCACGAGTCGTAGATTATCGCCAAAGCCTGCACTTTTTGACGAAACGCCGATCGTAGAGAACTCGGTGCAATTAATTCACAATCCTCGCCATAGGGAAATAACTCACGAAAGAACCAAAAAGTACTGGAAATCTTCCGGACCACTCGACGAATTGGCGGCGTTCCGGTCAGTTCATTGACGTCATCATTGGGTCTACTTGTATAAGCAAATGCGAGATTACTAAATAATTGAAATTCCACTTCTATGTTATCCAGTCCAGGCCGCCACTTCGCCTTAAGCGGTGTAATCGCTGCTTCAGGAATCCGATCGAGTCTGAGGCTGCGGTTATGAACTAGTTCGGGAATATCTTGACTGTGTTCAGTTTCAGCGCACCAGCATTGAAGATATTGACGTTTTTCGATCGGATTGATTTGGGCGTGGTGAATGGTGAAGTGAAAGGGCCGATCGGCTGCATCGTAGTAATCAAGGCAAAAGGGCGTTTGGCTCCGAATATGTTGATCAAGTGTTTGTCGCCAAGGCGGGGGCGGGCTGTCGAGAAGGTGTTGTAGATCGCTGCGTTGAGGAATAGTCAATTCTTTGCGGGAGAGCAGAAGTTCCGTCAGAATTGCAGCATCTTGAATATTGCCTGTATCAATGAAGAGTTTTTGCGCGGTGAGTAGGGTTTGAATACGTGCGGCTGGCCAATCATCATTAGGCGAGACGATGAATTTACGACGGGCAATCGCCTCGATGAGCTTGGAGATATTGGGCTTGTCTCCCCAGGTAATCCCGAGATCGGCTGCAATCTGTTTGAGCGCATCCTTATCATAATCCTGTAGAGAGAGGGTAATGGCATTGCCTTTACGAGTCATGATAAAAGTGTACGGACAGTTTATCCGTGTCTATATTGCCAATTTCTATTATGGCTGTCAATATAGAAGTTATCAACGGTTTACGGACACAAATTAGAACGTAGATTTGAAGAATTGTTGAATTGTCCTGATTATCATGTTTCCTGGAGTAAATTGTGACGAAGCTAGAGTTGTTGGTTTCTGTGATGGAGGATGGGAAATGGTATTCGACGGACGATTTAGTGAGTCAGGTAGGGCATCGCTTTTCGGCAACGAAACATGTGGCACAGAAACAAGGGTACCAATTCGATCGGCGTCGGGAGGGAACGCGGTTTGAGTATCGGATGGTGTCTACTACTTTATTACCCCAATCATAAAAAAGTATTTCGATCGCAAAATACTGGAGAAAGCTGAAATGTCACTGTTCGATCGTCCTGTCAAAACCTTAGAAGAGCGTTACTTTATTGAAGTTCGTCCTAAGTTGTATGAATTGCATGGCAATCATAATCAAACTGGTGTGAGGGAAAGTCATACCCTAGCTGAACATTTGGATTCGGCTTGTCAATTTAGTCTTACTGTTAGTCGATTAGCAAAAGTACCCAATCGAGAGCGAGCCATTTTATTAGGTGCAACTGCTGTTCATGACCTCAATAAGTTAGACGATGCTGGGCGTGGTGTGAAGACGCTGGCGCGAAATAAAAAATTTCTGCGTGAGCAACTAGAAAAAGCCTGTGTGAGCGAGTTTATTCCAGATGATGAAGCCTTAGAACTAGCCCGCAAGCTAATTGAACGTCACTCTGGCCATAACGTGAGTGACGGCGCTCGATTCCTGCCGGAAGATCCGAGAATTGAGCGGTGGGCTTCAATTTTACGATCGGCAGATCTTTTTGATTTAGAGCTGCCTGAAGATAAGCTAATTAGTAAAATTCGGACAGAGTTGATTCATGCTCTAGGTCGTCCTTGTGAACTTTTTCGAGTACGAGTGACAGAAGATCGTGGATATATCACAGCATTATTACTCAGTGCTTGTGAAGAAGTGCTGAAACGGCGAGGCTACAATCCACTCGCTATTTTTTCAGATGGCTTTTTAGTTGAAGGTGCAAATATTCCGACTGACGATTTTACTCAAGATATTGCTGTGGTCTGGCAACGCAAAATTGGTCAAGTATTTGGTGGAAATATTGAGCAACTAGTTCGCGCAACTAAAGATGGAATTAAGGTTTCATCTCAGGCAGTGCAGCACGATCGAGAGGAAGTTCTGAGCGTTGTATTGGCATTATTAGAACGGAAAAAAGCAGGATTTAAGGCCGATAAAGTACAAGCTGATGTGGCGAAGTGGGGAAATCAGAAAGCGGGTGAGGAGAACGTAGCGACGGCGATCGAGGTTGGACTGTTTCCTGTAACTAATGCTGATGAATTCGCTATCGCAGAAGGGCTGAAAGCTGCTTATCTAAGCTATCGAGAAGTCATTCCATCGCTCTCTACTAAAGATATTTGGAACCGAATCGCTAACCATGCAGGACTGTCTGATGAACAAAAATCTGCCTTAGAACCATTTGATGCACTTTATGGAAAGGGTCTGTTTGCGGCTAAGGCTTCACCTAAAGAAATGGAGGGTGTACTTATGGCTCTAACAGAATCACTCGAAATGCGGCAAGGTGAAACTAGCGGAGAAAACAGTGAAGTTGATGAAGCAATGTTGGTTACAGTGCGCCGATCGCTTACTTGTCCTGGAATTCAGCCCATTATGGGAGCAAATGAACTAATGGCTTATATTGAAGCAAATCCTCGGCAACGCTGTTCTCTGGGGGCAACGATCGGGGAAACGGCGGTATTGGGTTCAGACAAAATGCCGATCGGAACGAAGATTCAATTATTTTCCAATCGCTTACCGGGCGGGATGACCAGCGATCCCGTTCGGCAAGCTGACCCAATGGCAATGCTGGCCTATCAACTGATGACGGTGGGTGGAAATTTTCCAGCAGCTAAACCAAAGGAAGCACCTTACTATCTGCACTTTGCCTTGCCTGAAGGATCAAGTCCGGCATTGCTAGAGATCTGGAAAGAGTGGATACAGGAGATGGGTGAAACCAATGCTGACGGTGGTCCGGTAACGCTAGATGAGTTAAAGCTATATCGCGATAAAGCAATGGTTTTCAAGCCCAATAAAGTCGTTGGAATTGCTTTTCCAAAACGCAAAGATTTTGTCTACTCCAGCACAATTTTACCGCTTACTTGGGGGGATACGACGGCATCATTAGCACTCCTAAAATCGTTGCGTCTGGCATTGGAACTGTCGCTAGCGCCTGAAGTTGGATTTCCATTTGTATTAAGTTCGGGGATGCAGATTGATTCATCGGTGGGGAATTTTGGCCGGGTTGAGGGAATCCCTTCTACATTGCAATCATTGCTCAACATTTCTGGATCGCAAATGGGAATTTACGATCGTGCTCAGGCGACGATAATTCGCGATCGGCTGCGGTGCTTGAGCGATCTAGCTTTGGCGATCGTCAGTTTATCTAAATTGGATGATTGCCTCTATGATTTAGCTCGTGCCTGTTCCCGACCATTTAGTCTCTATTTCGTCTTGCTACGTTGGATTTTGCGTGAGCAGGATGAACCTAATCTGTCATTTAATTGGAGCCGTATTCGTGAACCTTTACACAATTTACTGGAGAGTCTGATGCCTAACGATAATTCTGCGCTAACCCAGCACCTGCGAGCAGCGACTAGTATTGCTGCTGAAGCTAAACTTTGGGGTAGTTCTGCCGAGAAACGCACTTCATTAGCAGAGCCGTTTAATGAGTTTTTGACAGCGGTACGATCGCAGAAAACCTACATGGACTTAGATTTTATGTTTGCGGCACTTGTACAAAAATATCACACGCGCCTCGACCGAATTCGAGAACATGGTGTGGGTCTCACAAAACTTGAATACCTGAAAAAATACTATGTAGTTATTCGCCAACTCTACGAAGAAGTCTACCAAGGACGTCCAGACAAACTTCTAAGCGATCAGAAAAACCTTGAAGCTGCTTACCTCTTTTTCTTGGAAGAAGCGCGTCGAGAATTAAAGGCTAAGGCTAAAGCTGATGTGCCAGACACTGATGAAGTGGCTGCATAAACTATCTGCGGAAACTCATAATTCACCTAAAATCACTGAGGAATTAATCATGTCGATCGAAAAACTGGCTCCATTTTTTGCACCTACTTACGAAAATTTCCCTAAGGCACGCACGATCGGTTTAGTTGTGTTACGAACGTCTCTTTCTGAATTAATTCTGCGTACAGAAGGGACTGGGGAACCGATGTGTCGGGAGTTTGTTGCGGCTGGGTTGACTGAAGAGGCACGCACGCAGATTGTTCAGCGTCTTGTCATGACCAAGCGTAAACAAGTCGCACCAGAGCGTCGAAAAGGCCGCGAATTTCTACGATCGCAGGAGCTATTGCGCTTAAATAAAGATGGCGTGCCCTGTGCGCTCAATACTAATGCGCCTTGTGAAATGTGTGTAGATTGCTTCTTGTACGGGTTTGCGGCAGGTGGTGGTGGCGCACAAAAAAGTCGGATTTGGACAGAAGATGCGTTCAGTCTTCTGTCAGCAGCGGATACCATTAGCGATCGGACCATCAATGCAATTTTTGAAACGGGGACGATGCGGGATGAGAAAGGCAATGCTTCAACTGCGTTGAATACCAGTGAATATATTAAGCCCGGTGTTCATTTCCTTGATGTCTTGACCCTGAAAGATGTGACGGCTGATGAGTTTCGTTACATTATTGGCAATGTTTTACTAACCAGTCGCTATGGCGCAGTAACGAGTCGTGTAGGTCGAATGGAGAATCAAGTGCTTGGCATTTTTGGCGGCATTGCGGAACTCCCTAGTTCATTAGAACTTGTACAAGCTGTTCATGATGAATTTGTCGGGTCAAGTACTCCTATGGAACATCCTTTGGATAGTGGCATGTTAATCAAGGCGACGAAAAAGGTGATTGCATCTTGGAAAAATCGTCGTGGCATTTCAGTCCAACTTTCTGAAACAGAATTACAGGCTGCGATCGCTGATGTTGATCAACATTGGTCGGATGCCGATCGTGAAGGTTTCCTAAAACGTCTGGATGAATCCTACGAACCGTTCCGTCATGCTCCTGAAGCTAAAAAAAGTAAGGGTAAAAAGAAAGAAACAACTGAAGCAGGGAGCTAGATGATGTCTACGCAACTTAGCCTGATGGATATACCAGCAGAAACCAAACCACGATTCAAAACAGCCCGACTGATTGAACTCTGGTGTGCTGAACCGATTTTCTTTGCTTCACGAGAACTCTCGGATACCTATTACACAGAAGGATTGATTGGGAATTATGCTTTAGCTTATGCGTTCGGCTGGGCACGATCGCCTTACCGTTTGACCCATCAAGAGAGCGGGAAACCTCGCTATATTGAGGACTTAATGCCGTTGAATTCAGAGTGCTATATTTTGCCTGCTTGGTCAGCACAAGGGAGTGCAACCTTCCGGTTTGAGCGGTTTAATGCATTGTCGGATTCTTACTGGTATGCCATGACCAACAATCGGGTCGCGACAGCACGGCAAGATTCTATTAGAGTCCGAAACGGCGAAAAACCCAATACTTTTCGTCCGAGCAACTTCCCACAAATAGGAAAACTGCGGATGATTGAACGAGGAAATTACTTTCATACTATTGTATTTGGCGATCGGGAACTACCGGATTACATTCGAGTTGGAAAGTTTATGAGTAAAGTACGTGTCAGTATTCTCAAAGAAATGGCTCTAGAAACCCTGCCTGTTGCAGATTACAGTAGTCAAGCCTGTTTTAGTACAGCAGATTTGCCAACGGATCTAACTCTTCTGTCGTTTGATTTGATTTCTATGCCGCCCACGTCATTGGTTAAAAACTTACGATTTCGGGGGGCTGCATGGCGAATGGGTGATTATATTACACCTGCAAATCTTCAATTCTGTGGAGGAGGAAAGAATCATGGTGTATGAACCTATTTCGATTGATTTGGAAGCTAGAACGATTCCAGAATGTCAGATTATACCGGATGAACTGAAATTTATGGGTCGGGCTTTACAGCATCAAGTGGATGTTTTCAACGCGGCTCGTGAGTATAATATTGTGCTCGACCTTGCTCCAACTGGAACAGGGAAAACGAAGGCTGGACTATCTGCGTTGCTTCATCAAAGCGATCGTCATGCCATTTACATTGCCCCAACTAATGCGCTGATTGAACAGCAGGCCAAAGCGGCAGAAGAGTTTATCCAGTCTAGCCAAGGGCAGTTGAATCACGTTGTTAAGGCTGTTTCGGCGAAGGAAGTGCGGAAGTGGTCGAACGATCGGGTTGGGGCGCGATCGGGAGAAAAGTTGCAAAACTTGATTCGTAATCCTGCGACAATTTTTCCAGAAGTCGGTGCCAATAGACCTCTACTAATGGTGACTAATCCAGATATTCTCTATTACGCAACCTTCTTCAGCTATCACAAACTTGATCAAATCAATATTGCTACTAGCTTTTATACCCAGTTTTCAACCATTATTTTTGATGAATTTCATCTTTATGATGCGAAACAGCTTGTCAGTTTATTGTTTTATCTGACCTATTTGCATATTTTTGGATTTTTCCAAGCAGGATGTAGAGTGATCCTGCTGACTGCGACGCCAGAGCCTGCCTGTGAAGCAGCTTTAGGAATACTTGAAGAACGTGGGATTCGGATTAAGAAAATCAATGGGGAGACAGGCTTTCATCAAATTCCGTCACAAACGTCTGTTCATCTAAAAATTTGTCCTCAGCCAGAGCGAGATGATTTACTAAAAAGTATAGCGGATGAAGCAGCAAGGCGATTTGTTGAATATCCTGATCAAAATGGTGCAATCATTCTCGACTCGAAAGATCACATCAATCGATTAGCCGATTTATTGAAAGTGCGAGGTCTTGACCAGAAATTTGGTCGGATTCATGGCTCTACTCCCCAAAGTGAGAGAGCTTGGGCCGCGCAACAGCGGATAATTCTAGCGACGAGTACTGTCGATGTTGGCTTTAACTTTGAACGGACCCCTTCCCCTTCCCGACAGAACCTAGATTGGTTGATCTTTTCAGCCCGCGATCGTGCTGCTTTCTGGCAACGGATTGGGCGAGTAGGTCGGGTGTTGGGTAAATCACAGAGCGATATCCCTTCAGAGGCGATCGCTTACCTGACTGAAAAAGCTTGGGAAGATGGCTTGTCAGACCTTGATGCCTCCGGTGGACGGAACGCACTTCAGGAAAAACTTACTGAACTTAAATGTTTAGAGCGACCCTTTTTAAAAGCTTACTGGCAATCGGAAGCGTTACTTGAAACAGCTCGTCCATTGTTAATGCTAGAAAACCTGATGGATAAACTTCCTGAGGCTCAGTATATCCCAAAACTATTTGAGACCATTCAACAGGTTTTAGGGGGTAAGCGAGACTGGAAGTATTATCAAGGGCGAATGCAAACCCTACAAGCGGCAAAAGATATTGCAAATTCAGCTCCAAAAGATTTGAAAGGTGATCCGCTAAAGTGGATAAAACCACAGTTTAGATGGTCGATCGTTGCTGCATTCCTAAAGAGTGAATTCCCAGAAGATTGGGAAGCTCTTAAAAGCAAACAACGTAATCTAAAAGACTTTGAAAAACTATTTAGAGACGAATCAGATCTAGCTGAGAGGCTAGTTAATTTCTCGAAAACTTTGAATGCTAGCTATGCACCTCTATTTCAGTTTCGTTCTAGCCTCTTCGAAAGTCTGCATATCTGCGACCCGCGAGGATTTCTTCTGGATCAGGCTGAAGAGACGGAACTTGATCCCATTCATTTACTCCGGAATTATGAGTTTTGTAGTGGTGGTGAGGGAATTGAGATTATGGGACGTGCTCAATCAACTTATGACCTTACGTTCTATTTGCGACACTATGGCGACATGGAGAGTTTTAAACACACAAGGCTGAATCGACTGACTGCGTTTCAAGACTGTCGAATTAGGAGAACTTTAGGTGGTGCATTGGCTCCTACGCCTTTGCTGAAGGAGATGCAGAAAGATTGGTTGTCGGGTGTGGTGGTGGCAACAATGGTAAATCAAGGCATCATCATCCGTTTACGAAAACAAGGGATTGCTTCTTACCCGATCGCCATTGAGTGTGATGACGGGAAGAAGGATTATACGATTTTTCCTGGGTTTTCAGGCATCATCACTGCTGCAATGAACGGAATTAAAATCCGTTTAATGGATGAGGAGGAGTTTTGGATTGCCAGTGACTAATTACTTTCCGAAGCCTTTGGTTGCATTGGATTTTGGGATGTGACCTTGGGCTAGGAGTTCGGCGGCGAAGCCTGTGGTTTGCTGGAGCTTTAGGCGTTGGATGCGGGTTTGTTGGTAGGTTTTGACTTCGGCGGCTAGTGTCTGCATTGGCCTTGTCGCCATTATTTCGCATGGTTGATATGAGACCTTTGTTGAGCCTGACTTGGAAGGGAATGGTTGCTTCGAGCCGATCGGTTAGGCTTTGTGCTTCTTTGTAGTTGTCAATTTGCATTGCTGTTTATTTCTGGAGTGTTTACTGTGCCTCATAGTTTAGTTTTGAATCTGGTACCTCGATCGCCTATTTATCCCAGTTTTCTGACCGGGCGACATGTTCATGCGTTGTTTTTGGAGATTGTGAGTTCGATTGATAAGCCGCTGGCGGATGCGTTGCATGAGCAGAAGAAGGAGAAGGCGTTTACGTTGAGTCCGATTCAGGTTGATGAGCGGACGATGTATTGGCAGTACGATCGGCCTATTCCGGCTGGGACTAGCTGCTGGTGGCGGATTACGTTGCTGGATGATGCGTTGTTTGGGCATTTGACGAAGCTGTGGTTGAATCTGAATCCGGAGAAGGCGTGGCATTTGGGGGCGGCGGATTTGGTGATTGTGAGCGTTCTGGGGACGCTTCAGTCAGGAATGCCTTGGGCAAATTTTGCGAGTTATAGTCAGCTTCATGAGAAGGCGTCAGACTCGATGTTGAATTTGGATTTGAGGTTTTGTACGCCGACGAGTTTTCGGCAGGGGGCAGTAGATAATCCGTTGCCGGATCGCGATCGGGTATTTAATAGTTTGATTAAGAAGTGGAATCGGTACAGTGGAATTGAGATTTCGCCTGTTATTGTAGATTCGATTTTCCCCAGTTATTTTGATATTTCGACGCGGGTGGCAGTGGATTCTCGAAGTCAGTTTGTGGGCTGTGTAGGGGAGATGAGTTTTAAGTTATTGGGGGGCGGGGATCCAGTTTTGGTGCAGCAGTTTAATGCGTTGGGAGATTTTGCAATGTTTGCGGGGGTGGGGCGGAAGACGACGATGGGGATGGGAATGGTAAGGAGAATTTATGAGAGGAGTTGAGGGTGTTGAAATAATGTGGTAACGGAGGGTTTATGAGTGATGTTGAGTATGTGCCGATCGCGGCTTTGAATCAATATAGTTATTGTGCGC